>OJEF01000164.1_pt1 | contig 19323 bp, 21 predicted proteins | sample 1593041 | NCBI WGS metagenome assembly OJEF01 (sample SAMN05416790, study PRJEB24817) | seawater metagenome | isolation source: Sea water | place: Canada:Atlantic | collected 2013-11
AGCGTCAGATGTGTATAAGAGACAGCTCTAAGACCCGCTCAATCTCCCAGCCATCGCAGGTATCGATCTTGGTCTGTAGCTCGCCTTGTTGCTCCAGAAGTTCGGTCATCTCATCATCGCTCATGGGCTCAGCGAATTTATCGCTTATTGCGTTGAACGCCTCTACGAGTCCGATGGTATCCGCTACGCCTTGCTGCACGTTGCCGCGCACATCCAGATCCTCATCCAGTTGCGGCTCCTGCGGTAGGTAGCCGATATTGATATCAGACTGCGCGCGTGCCTCTCCGTTAAATTCCTTGTCTACACCGGCCATGATTCGCAGCAGCGTCGATTTGCCGGAGCCATTCAGGCCCAATACGCCAATCTTTGCCCCAGGGAAAAAAGACAATGAGATGTCTTTTAGAATTTGTCGTTTCGGCGGGACGATCTTGCTGACCTGATGCATGGTGTAAACAAATTGTGCCATTGAGCTGTTTCCTAAGAATAACGGTCGTAAATTTAACGTTTCTGTAAATTATGCCTTCAATGCAGCGGATTGAGGCTGACGCGGATATCGTCTGCGGACTCAATTTTACTGCTGGCGAGGCTGCAACACTGCTTGCCCTGATCAGTCGTTATTATGGCACAACAATAGTGCACTGTTCTGCCCATTCACGTACCTCAATACAGTCAGAATACTAAGAATATTAATGCTCAAAGAAAGCTCATCATGTAGAATAGCGCCTTCAAAAATCCTGATCTGTGAGCAAAACCGCGAAAGCGAATCTGGCGCAAACCGGGGCAAGAATCCACATTCAAGCATAACCCTTATTATCAGTAACCCTTCGGAGTAGCAGATGTTTAAGAGCGACACTAGTCTTTCAGAATTTGACCCAGAAATTAGCGCGGCCATTGAAAAAGAGAGAACTCGCCAAGAGCAACACATCGAGCTAATTGCGTCCGAGAATCACACGAGCCCGCTGGTTATGGAGGCGCAGGGTTCAGTGCTTACCAATAAGTATGCCGAGGGTTACCCCGGCAAGCGTTACTACGGTGGTTGTGAGCACGTTGATATTATTGAGAACTTGGCTATTCATAGAGCGAAGGAATTGTTCGGGGCAGATTATGCAAACGTACAACCACACTCAGGCTCGCAGGCAAATGCAGCTGTGTACATGGCGCTGCTGAAGCCTGGCGAAACTGTATTGGGCATGAGCTTGGCAGATGGTGGCCACCTTACTCATGGTGCCAGCGTGAGCTTCTCGGGAAGAATCTACAATGCTGTGCAATATGGCCTGCATAGCGAAACCGGCGAGATCGACTACGAGCAGGTAAATGCACTGGCTCAGGAACATAAGCCGAAGATGATTGTGGCGGGTTTCTCCGCTTACTCTCGTGTCGTCGACTGGCAGAAATTCCGCGATATTGCGGACAGCATTGGCGCCTATTTAATGGTCGACATGGCTCACGTGGCGGGATTGATCGCTGCCGGCGTCTATCCAAGCCCGGTAAACATCGCCGATGTCACTACGTCTACTACCCATAAGACCCTGCGCGGGCCACGCGGTGGAATCATTCTCGCTAAAGCGAATCCTGATCTGGAGAAGAAGTTTAACTTTGCGGTCTTCCCAGAGAGTCAGGGCGGGCCATTGATGCATGTTATTGCAGCGAAGGCGGTGTGCTTCAAAGAGGCAATGAGTGAAGACTTCAAGACGTATCAGGCGCAGGTAGTCGCTAACGCAAGAACTATGGCGAAGGGATTTATCGATAGAGGCTTCGATATTGTGTCCGGCGGTACGGACGACCATCTATTTCTTCTCAGCTTAATCAAACAAGATGTTACTGGTAAAGATGCCGATGCGGCTTTGGGACGAGCGAATATTACGGTCAACAAGAACGCCGTTCCAAACGACCCGAGGTCGCCATTCGTAACAAGCGGCCTGCGCCTAGGCTCGCCTGCAATCACCACGCGAGGGTTCGGTGAGGCTGAGGTTGCCGATCTAACTGCTTGGATGTGTGATATTCTCGATGATATCGAAAATGAAGCGGTGATAGCCGAAGTAAAGCAGAAGGTAATTGAGCTCTGCGCACGCTTTCCTGTGTATCAGTAAACGTAGTGAGTGATAGCTGATTCCTTAGACGAGTCGATCGAAATAGTCCCTTACTACATTATTAGAATATTAGTTGAATGAGTAGTTTTTATGCATTGTCCTTTTTGTGGCGCGATTGATACCAAAGTAATAGATTCTCGGTTAGTGGCCGAGGGCAATAACGTCCGCCGTAGACGCGAGTGCATCACCTGCGAAGAGAGATTTACCACCTACGAATCTGCCGAATTAGTGATGCCGAGAATCATCAAGACGGATGGCATACGAGAACCGTTCAACGAAGACAAGTTGATGGCAGGCCTAACCAAGGCGTTGGAGAAGCGTCCAGTAAGTATCGAGAAGGTGGAAGAGGCGATTACGCGCATTAAGGCAAGTCTACGCTCTAGCGGAGAACGAGAGATACAATCTAGAGCGGTCGGCGAGCAGGTGATGAAAGAGCTTCGCGTTCTAGATGAAGTGGCCTTCGTTAGATTTGCCTCGGTCTACCGAAGCTTCAAAGACCTTGATGAATTTCGAGCGGAAATTGACCGCCTCTCCGAAGACAACTCCAAGTAAGTTCAGAGCATTTTTCCAGTCTCGGTATTGGCGGCTGCCTCAAAGCCGCTTTCTCGAAAAACCCGGTTTCTGTAAAACAAAGCCTCGTTCATGAAAACCATGAAAAAAATCAGCAACGATAAACTACAACCAGAAATTCTTGACTGGCCAGTCTATATGCGCAGAGCAATAGATCTGGCCGGCAATGCCATCAATACGTCGCCGAACCCTAGAGTTGGTTGCGTTCTTGTTATTAATCAAGAGATCGTAGGCGAAGGTTGGCACGTGGCTCTAGGTGAAGCCCATGCCGAAGTGATGGCATTGGAGCAGGCAGGTGATAGGGCAAAATCTTCGATCGCCTTCGTTAGTTTAGAGCCCTGCTCCCATACAGGTCGCACGGGCCCTTGTAGCGACGCGTTGATCAAGGCAGGAGTCTCGCAAGTTGTAATCGCCTGTATCGACCCAAATGTGGAGGTTGCCGGTAAAGGCGTTGAGAAACTAATTGCTGCTGGGATCCCCGTAACCCAACTAACCGATTTCGATTCCTTGGCGCGCGCAGTAACTCCCGGTTATTTCAAGAGACGAGAGCAGGGCATTCCTTATGTTCGCTGTAAGCTAGCTATGAGTTTGGATGGCCGAACCGCTCTGGCGAATGGCGAGAGCAAGTGGATAAGCGGGCAGCAATCACGAAGTGATGTGCAGAGGCTGCGGGCAGAAAGTAGTGCGGTGATTACAGGAATAGAAACCGTATTAGCCGACGACCCCTCTCTGAATGTCCGCATCGGTGATCTAAATCTTGCTCAAGAGGACCTCGCTCGTAACGAGAAAGCTCTTTCAAAACAACCTCTACGAGTAATTCTCGACAGTCATCTGCGTACTCCCACTGAAGCCAAAATCCTCTCATTGCCGGGTGAGGTAAAGGTATTCTCCATCGACACGCCTGGCACAGCTAAAAACCTTGCATCGAATGTGGAATACGTACAAGCAGCGGCGAGTGGCAAGAGAGTAAGTCTGCATAGTGTGCTAGAATCGCTGGCCTCCGATTTTGCCTGTACCGAAGTGCTGGTAGAGGCGGGCGCCACGCTAAGTACAGCGTTTATAAAGGCGGGCTTGGTAGATGAATTAATCGTCTATATTGCGCCAAAACTACTTGGTAGCGACGCCCGCTCTTTGCTTAATATAGCGGGCATAGAGTCAATGTCGGATAGCTTGAATTTTGAGATTACCGATCTGCAGCAGATAGATTGCGATATTCGCGTCGTACTGAAGCCGGTCTGAATTTAAGCCCCCAGAAAACTAATTCGTATAAGTGAAGAATATAATGTTTACCGGAATTATTGAGGCGATTGGCTCAGTAGCCAAATTACAACAGTTAGGTACTGACTGGCGTCTCACCGTAGATAGTGGGAAACTCGATCTAAGCGATGTTGTTCTCGGTGACAGTATCGCCGTGAATGGCTGCTGTCTAACAGTTGTCGAGTTACAGGAAAATTTCTTCGGCGCTGATGTTTCTAACGAATCCATGCGCTGTACTGCTCTCGGGGAATTCAAGGACGGCACGCCCGTAAATTTAGAGAAGGCCATGCTAGCTAGTGGCCGTCTCGGCGGCCACATAGTTAGCGGTCATGTGGATGGTGTGGGCAGTTTAATTGAATCGTCCGCAGACGGTGCAAGCACGCGTTTAGTCTATGAAGCTCCAAAAGAAATAGCGAAGTATATCGCCGGCAAGGGTTCTATCTGTATCGATGGCACTAGTCTGACTGTGAATGAAGTAAGTGGTCAAAAATTCACCGTCAACGTTATTCCTCACACTCAGACAGAAACGATAATTGGCGACTACAAAGTGGGTCAGAGCGTGAATCTGGAAGTTGATCTTATCGCTCGTTATCTCGAGAGACTGTTGCAGGGGTCTGATGCCAGTGAAGAAGGTGTGAGTAAAGAATTTTTGGCAGAACATGGCTTTGGCTAAAACAGGCGCAAGGCAAAGATTGTTTTTTTTACACAATTTAAAATGAGTTTGAAGAAATTATGAAGTTGAATTCTATAGAAGAGATCATCGACGATATTCGCCAGGGAAAGATGGTGATATTGATGGACGATGAAGATAGAGAGAACGAAGGTGATCTCATTATTGCTGCCGAGCGAGTGCGTACTGAAGACATTAACTTCATGGCGACCAATGCGCGCGGCTTAATCTGCCTTACTCTCACTCATGAGCGCTGCGAGCATCTGAAGCTGCCTCTAATGGTGAATGAGAACAATACTCCCTATAACACAAACTTCACTGTTTCTATCGAGGCGGCTACCGGAGTAACCACGGGAATTTCTGCAGGCGATAGAGCCCGCACTATTCAAGCAGCCGTTGGACGCGACAGTGTCGCTGCAGACATTGTGCAACCAGGACATATATTTCCAATTATGGCGCAGCCTGGCGGCGTACTGCGCAGAGCAGGTCATACTGAGGCTGGATGCGACCTTACCAGGCTGGCTGGGTATTCACCGGCCGCCGCAATCGTTGAAATCATGAATGAAGACGGCTCGATGGCGAGGCGTCCAGATCTTGAGAAATTCGCAGAGAAACATGGCATCAAGATTGGCACTATCGTCGACCTTATCCATTATCGAATTGCGAACGAACATACTGTTACCAAGGTTTCCAGCAACAAGATGGAGACGAAGTACGGCGAATTCGACGTGCACTCTTACAAGGACTCTATTAGTGGCAGCCTGCATCTAGCCTTTACTATGGGAACAATCGACTCTGATGATCCTCAGTTGGTACGAGTCCATATACCAAATACGCTGCGCGACATCTGTGATGTGCACAATTCTAGCCGCACCAGCTGGTCTTTCAGCGATGCCTTGAAGAAAATCGCCGAAGAGGGTAGGGGTGTGGCTGTGTTATTATCCGGCGAAGATTATGGTCAAGATCTTGGGCAGAATATTGCAAATGTTTTGAACGATGGGTCTGAGCGCGCTTCGACTAATCGCAGCGGTAGCGATCTCACCATCGGGACTGGCTCGCAGATACTTAGGGATCTGGGCGTCAGCAAGATGCGTTTGTTGAGCTACCCGGCAAAATTTAATGCGATCTCAGGTTTTGATCTAGAAGTAGTTGAGTTCGTTGAATTCGAGAAATAGACGCGGCGAGAAAGTTTCACGCCGGAATGAGTCATAGAAAAAGAGTGTAGGAAAAGACAATGGGTATAAAGACAATAGAAGGTAATTACAACAACGCGGCAGCGAGATACGTTATTGCTGTGGCGCGATTCAATAGCTTCATCGTGGATCATCTGCTCGAAGGCGCTATAGATGTGCTGCGCAAGCACGGTGTCATGGACAAAGACATCAGCATTGTTAAGGTGCCGGGTGCTTTCGAATTACCATTGGCCGTGAAGAAAATAGCAAGCGGCGAAGATTGCGATGCCGTGATCGCTCTGGGTGCGGTAATTCGTGGCGGTACTCCGCACTTCGAATACGTGGCTGGTGAATGTGTGAAAGGTTTGAGTCAGGTTAGTCTCGACAGCGGCAAGCCGGTAGCATTTGGGGTGCTTACAGTTGACAGTATTGAGCAGGCGATAGAACGTGCCGGTACGAAAGCGGGCAACAAAGGCGCTGAGGCTGCAATTACTGCAGTAGAGATGGTTAGTCTTCTAAGGCAGCTGGAGAAATAAGTGGCGCCCACTAAGGCCGAATCGAAAGCGAAACCTTCGGCCCCCAAAAAGAAGAAGCCGCAAACTAAGGTTAAGATTCCACTAGCGCAGCGGCGAAAGGCCCGCACACTAATCGTGCAGGCCCTCTATCAGTGGCATATCAGCAAATCCGAGCCTCTGGAGATCGAAGCACAATTTCATGAGCAGAACGGCGGCAAGATTGATTGGGAATATTTCTCGGAAGTCTTTCTGGAGATTCCCAAGCAGCAGGAAGCCCTAGATAAACACATTGCTCCCTTGTTGGACCGTGAGTTGAAATCATTGGACCCGGTAGAAAGAGCACTGTTGTATCTTGGTACATTCGAATTGGCGAATCGCATAGATATTCCTTATCGTGTGGTTATCAATGAGTGTGTTGAGTTGGCTAAAACCTTTGGCGCGACTGACGGGCATAAATACATCAATGGTGTATTGGATAAATTAGCTAAGACTCTTCGCCCCGTGGAATTGGCAGCTAAGAAGTAGCTAGTATTTCATTTAGAAGCGATCGTCTTCTCATTCATGGCGGTTGTAGATTAAGCGCCGGTACTGGACGTCATGCACAAGCCAAGCAGCCATTCAGAATTTGAAATCATTCGTCGCTTTCTCGTGACACCCAATCTATCTTTCCCGCGTGAAGGAATCGAATTAGGCATCGGCGATGATGCCGCTCTCATCGAGGTTCCACCGGACAAGCATTTGGCGATGTCGATGGATGTGCTGATATCCGGTATACACTTTCCACTAGGCGCCGATCCTTCCTTGATTGCCAATCGGGCGCTCGCGGTAAACTTAAGTGATCTCGCGGCCATGGGTGCGGAGCCTTACTGCTTTACGCTAGGATTAGTCCTCCCACATAGCGATGAAAAGTGGCTAGCCAGCTTTAGTGGCGGCCTCGAACATCTAGCAAGACAATACAATTGTCCTTTGGTCGGTGGCGATACGAGCTCAGGCCCAATGAGTATTAGTATTCAAGTACAAGGTTTAGTAGAAAAAAATCGAGCAACTCGAAGAAGTGGTGCAAATGTGGGCGACAGAATTTACGTCAGCGGCGAGCTCGGTGATGGTGCCATAGCACTGCTTGCTTTGGGCTTAGACTCACATCTGGGCAGTGAATTTACCTTCGCCGTTAGCGAGCCTAGTTCGGAATGTAGGCAGTTCTTTGAGGACGCCTACTTCAAACCGCAGCCACAGATTGGGCTTTCTTCAGCAGCCGGGAAATTATTTTCAAGCGCTATCGATATATCCGACGGACTGCAGGGAGATCTGCAACATATCCTCGATCAGAGCGAAGTGGCCGGCAACATTAGATTGGAAGCGATACCCTATTCCAAATCTGCCCTGTGTTGCGTTAGCCCAGAGAATAGATTGCTAGCGGCCCTATTTGGCGGCGATGACTATGAGTTATGCTTCACTGTCGCCGAAAAAGACTGTGCCGAGCTGGATTCTATCGCTAACGATTTAGGGGTCAGTGTTACCTGTATTGGCGACATCAAAGCGGGTAAGGGAATCGAGTATTTAGACGCGGATGGCTCCCCAGTCGAGCTCAACGCTCAGGCTTTTCAACATTTCAGTGCCACGGCTTAAACTCATGGTAGTAGACTAGAGTGACTATGAACTCAAACAAAGCGATATTAGCTAACCCGATACACCTGTTGGCCTTTGGCTTCGGGGCGGGTCTTTCCCCTAAAGCTCCAGGCACTGTGGGTACCGTCGTTGCAGTGCTTATCTATCTTGTGCTGCCGAGTATGCAGCCAGTCATCTATGCTGGATTGATACTGCTTAGTTTCGTTTTTGGCATCTGGATTTGCGGTAAGACGTCAGAAGATCTGGGTGTTCATGATCATGGCGGCATAGTCTGGGACGAGTTTGTGGGCTATTGGGTTACCATGTTTATGGCGCCAAGCGGCCTATTTTGGGTGCTTCTGGGCTTTGTCTTGTTTCGCCTGCTGGATATTTTTAAGCCCTGGCCCATTAAATGGGCAGATAAAGAGTTAGCTGGGGGGCTTGGAATCATGCTTGATGATGTATTAGCGGGTATAATGGCCGCTCTGTGTATGCAGGCCCTGGTTGTGCTAATAGGCTAAGGCTTGACGGAATTAGAGGAATTTTTTTTGACAGTTTCATTTGTAGCATCGGCAATTTTGCCCACTCAGTGGGGGGAATTCACAATTCATGGCTTCGAAGACCAGTCTGACGGCAAAGAGCATGTGGCTTTGGCCTTCGGTGATCTAAGTTCAGACCAGCCGGTGCTGTGCCGAGTTCACTCTGAATGTTTGACCGGCGACTGTCTGTTCAGTCTACGCTGCGATTGCGGTCCGCAGCTGCAATACGCGATGGAAAAAGTAGCAACCGAAGGCAGGGGCATTATCCTTTATTTGCGCCAGGAAGGGCGTGGCATCGGTTTGCTGAACAAGATTAAAGCCTATGCGTTGCAAGATGCCGGGGCTGATACGGTAGAGGCGAATGTTCAGCTGGGCTTCGAGGCTGATAGCCGAGGGTATGAAATCTGCAAGCCCATGTTGGATCATTTCGACATTTCGAGTCTGCGAATCATGACGAATAATCCCAGAAAGGTAGATGCTCTTACCGAGATGGGTATCGATGTCACCGAGACCGTTCCAATACACACTGGCGCTAACCCTCATAACGAGAGTTACTTGGCCGTGAAGTTCGACAAATTAGGTCACAACAAGCCTGCCTAGCCCGTGCCTCCCTCGAAAAAAAAGATCACTGTTGATTTTCTCCGTCATGGAGAGCCGGTCGGTGGTGACGTGCTTCGAGGCAGAATCGACCACCCGTTGAGTGAATTGGGTTGGTTGCAAATGCAAAAAGCCACTGCACTGACCAGGCAGCGGAAATTGTCCCCTTCGACGCCGAACTGGACCCATCTAATATCCTCACCACTGCAGCGCTGCCGAGTTTTCGCCGAGCATCTCGCGGACGTTACTACACTTGAATTGCGTGTAGCCAAGCAGTGGCAGGAAATAGATTATGGTGATTGGGATGGCATGTTGCTCAAAGACTGGAGAGAAGTGGCGGGTCCACAGTTCAAAAAGTTTCGCAAGGACGTGTCTAAGTTGCATCCCCCCAATGGAGAGGCGTTTCTTTCATTCAAGGACCGAGTGCTTCAGGCGTGGAGTGAACTGGCCGCTCTTCCTGATGGGAGTCATGTATTAGTCGTAACACACGGGGGTGTGCTGCGTGTTGTACTCCCTACCGTGCTGGGTATGCCGCTCAATCGCAGCTATCCATTGCATATACCCTTTGCATCATTCAGCCGGATTGCTCTTTCAGTTGCAGCTGTCTCTGAAGAAGGATCGGGAGTCGGCGCGAGCCTGCTATTTCACAATGCGGCGGAGTATGAGGCCGGTTAGTTATTTCCTGATTTCTCTCTAGTCATATCAATCTGTTCACACATGCGCTGCGCACCTATTAATGCGCGCGGCGTATGTCGCTGCAACAGTTCGGGTGGCACGAAGAATAGCGAGTTGGTGCTAACGGCGCTGAGCTGTTCCCACTTGAGCCACTCGTCTAACCATTCAGGGCGTTCGATGTCCATACCGCTGGCTACGACCGCCTGCGGGTTTCTAATCAACACAGACTCCACACTTACCTTCGGCGCCACTAGTTCGATGTCGGCGAATATATTCACACCGCCACATAACTCGATAATGTCATTGATAAGCTCGTTGCCACCGGCACTGATCAATGGCCTATCCCATACTTGGTAGAAAGTTCTAACAGGCGTCTTAGTTCTATACTTTTCCGAAAGAGTCGCCAGATTGGTGTCGAACTCTTCGATTACCTTTGCCGCGAGAGTTTCGGTACCAGCCAATGTTGCCAGTCTTCGAATATGGCTAGGGATCGACTCTAGCCTTTTAGGCTCCGCGATGTAGACCGTAAGACCCAACTCGCGGAGTCGATTGACAGCGGCGCGCGGATTTCCTGTCTGCCAGGCAACGACTAAGTCGGGCTGCAGCTGCAGAATTTTCTCCATGTCTAACATGTCGTACCGGCCGATGATTGGTAGCGCCTTAGCGGCCTCCGGATAGTCGCTGTATTCCACAACACCCACCAGCTTGCTGCCCGCACCAGCGGCATACAGTAGTTCGGTGAGTGAGGGGGCGAGGCTGATAATCCGTTCAGCGCTCTCATCGAGTTGCACGAGCGAGCCCTCGTCATCGCGCACTTCAATTGAGAACACGGGCTGACTAATAACAAGAGTTGCAAGTGTCAATGCTAGCGAAAAGTTTTTCCGTAATCTCCTTGGAAGAATTTTTCGAGCCGTCTCACTGCTACTAAGAGCCACAATCATCAATGCTCGCAAAAAGCCAAGCGGCAGCTGGGTAGAAAGATTGTTCGATGTGCTATCAAAAGAAAACGACATGCCAAATGTTTCTAACGCATTATGATGTCGGCATTCCGTTGGTGTTATCGGATGGGTAATCATCAGTAGTCGATGCCTTTCTGAACTTTTATGCCGTCGTAGAACGCGTGTTTGTTTTCACCCAGTTCGGTCACGGTGTCCGCCAGTTCTATAAGTTCCTTGGCGGCACTGCGTCCGGTTATAACAACGTGCTGACCTTCGGGTCTGTTCTCCAGTGCGGACAACACCATCTCTTTATCGAGATAGCCATAGGTAAGCATGTAGGTAAGCTCGTCCAGAATTACGACATCAATCTCGGGATTCGTCATCATTGCTGCGCCGTGTGCCCACGTCTTTTCGGCGGCGGCAATGTCCGAGTCGCGGTCCTGAGTCTCCCAAGTGAAACCCGTGTTCATTACATGAAATTCAACTAACGGATTGTCGGCGAATAGCATCTGCTCTCCGCATTCCCACTGGCCTTTTATAAACTGAATCACGCCGCAGCGAAGTCCGTGTCCAACACTGCGTGCAAGCATGCCGAAAGCAGAGGTGCTCTTGCCCTTGCCGTTACCGGTGAGAACCACCAGCAGGCCCTTATCGATTGTGGCCGCCGCAATGCGGCCGTCAATGTGTTCCTTTTTGCGCTGCATAGCCTTCTTATGGCGTAGTGCTCTCTCTTCGCTAGTCGACACGCTGTTCTCCTGTGTAGGTTAGATGGATAACTGATCGGGGTGGTGATGGGTGCTGCCTCAGAACGAAGTGAGCCTTAGACAGCTTTCGATTGAATCTTGCAGTCTTTCAATTTCTTCTTGATGGCCGTGCTGATGCTTCCGGCATCAAGTCCTACCTCGGCTAGCATTTGGGGCACCTTTCCATGCTCTAAGAATGCATCTGGCAATCCCAGGTTCAGGACGGATATTTGGTAGTTAGAGGCGAGCAGGAATTCGTTCACGGCAGAGCCTGCGCCGCCCATCAAAGAATTCTCTTCGATAGTCACCAGCAATTGATGTTGTGCAGCCATGTCACTTATGGTCTCCTCATCTAGTGGTTTGACGAAGCGCATGTCCACTACTGTCGCATTCAATTTCTCAGCCACTTCCAAAGCAGGGGTCACCATGCTGCCAAAGGCAAGGATTGCTACCGAACTGCCGCGCCTGCGTAGCTTAGCCTTGCCGATCTCAACTGGGTTTAGTCCAGTCTCAATTTTCTGGCTCGGCCCCTTGCCGCGCGGGTAGCGAATAGCCGATGGTCCATCAAAATGATAGCCCGTCGATAATAGCTTATGGGTTTCGTCTTCGTTGCTCGGAGTCATCACTAGCATGTTTGGAATGCAGCGTAGATAACTCAAATCAAAACTACCTGCGTGGGTGGGCCCGTCTTCACCAACGAGACCAGCCCTGTCGATGGCGAACATCACGTTCAGATTCTGTAAGGCAACATCATGTATCAGCTGATCATAGCCGCGCTGCAAGAAGGTTGAGTAGATGGCAACGATTGGCTTAAGTCCATCGGTGGCCATTCCCGCGGCAAATGTTACGGCGTGCTGTTCGGCGATAGCTACATCGTGAAAGCGATCAGGGAATTGTGCGGCGAACTTTCGCATGCCGGAACCTTCGCCCATGGCAGGTGTTATGGCCACTATTAGTTCATCTTCGGAAGCAACTTCGCACAGCCAATCACCAAAGACTTCCGAATAGCTCGGCGAGGATGTGTTTTTGGGAGCTGACACCTCGCTTTTTTCAGCAGTCTCCAAAGGCTCGCTCGCAGGAGTTGGGCCCGGATCTATCTTGCTCAGCGCGTGCATGCCAAATGGGTCGTTCTCGGACTCGAGGTAGCCCTTGCCTTTCTGCGTAACGATATGCAGCAGTTGTGGACCACGTAAGGTCTTTATGTTGCTCAGTATATCGACAAGCCCATTGGTGTCGTGGCCGTCTATTAGGCCAATGTAGTTGAAACCAATCTCTTCGAATAAGGTGCCGGGTGACACCATACCTTTCATGTATTCTTCTGCGCGGTGAGCAGCCTTCAAAGCGGGAGGAATCTTGGAGAGTACTTTCTTGCTGCCAGTGCGAATGAAATTATAGGGCTTGCTTGCCCACATGCGCGCGAAATAGCTGGAGAGTCCACCGACATTGTTCGAAATGGACATATTGTTATCGTTAAGAATGACGAGGATATTGTCATCCAAATGACCAGCGTGATTCAGTGCCTCGAAGGCCATGCCCGCGGTCATCGCGCCGTCGCCAATAATTGCAATATTATGCCGCTCTTTACCCTGCACTTTCGCTGCGACCATCATGCCTAGCGCCGCACTGATTGACGTGCTGGAGTGACCGACACCAAAGGTGTCATATTCGCTCTCGTTGCGATTAGGGAACGCGGCAAGGCCGCCCGCCTGACGCATGGTCAGCATCTGGTTTCTGCGACCGGTAAGAATTTTGTGTGGGTAGGCCTGATGACCGACATCCCAGACTAGTTTGTCGTTGGGTGTATCGAATACATAGTGAAGCGCGATGGTTAACTCGACAACGCCGAGTCCTGCACCAAAATGTCCGCCAGTCTGACCTACTGAATAGAGAAGAAACGCGCGCAGTTCTTCCGCCAACTGTGCCAGTTGACCTAGCTCCAGCAGTTTTAGGTCGTCAGGATCGTCTACCTTGTCCAGTAATGGCGTGTCGGGCCGGGACAGGGGTATTTCATTAAGCATAGCTGTATATTAACTCCAGATATCCTCTAGATAGTTTACAAGCCTGCAATGTCTGCAGCTAACAGCCTAGAGGGGGTGAAAACCGGCGTAAGTCAAAGAACTATCACCGAATTGTCAATTATACTCTGATCAGTGCAATCTGCTCACTACAAAGGCGGCTAGTTCTCGCAATGGGTCTGCACTGGCAGGAAATTCCTGCAGAGCGGCGATAGCCTTCTCCGAAAGGGAGTTGGCTAGAGCCTTTGCCTCATCTAAGCCCAAGACTGAAACATAGGTGGGTTTGTTTTTGTCGCTGTCTGACCCTTGCGGTTTGCCGAGTTGCGAGGTGTCTCCGACTACATCCAGAATATCGTCCTGCACCTGAAATGCCAGCCCTATATTGTCTGCATAGGCTGCCAGTGCGGTCATCTGTGAGTCGCTTGTCGACTCACAGCTCAGCCCACCAAGTAGCACGGCACAGCGAATTAGGGCGCCGGTCTTGAGGCTATGCATCTGTTCCAGCTGTTGGATGTTAAGTTCTAGCCCCACCGCCTCGAAATCCAGGCTCTGGCCACCGACCATGCCCGTGGCGCCTGTTGCCTGACTCACCAACTGCACCATGGCAAGGCGATTGCGTGCCCCTAGCGCATTTTTTTGGGTTAGGGGGTCCGCGCTTAAAATTTGAAAGGCCAGGGACTGCAGAGCATCGCCGACCAGTATCGCTGTAGCTTCGTCGTATGCTTTGTGCAACGTAGGCTTGCCGCGGCGAAGGTCATCGTCATCCATCGCAGGAAGATCGTCGTGCACTAGAGAGTAGCTATGAATGAGTTCGATTGCAGCGGCTGCATTGTCTGCAGCGGCTAGTTCGCCTCCCACAGCGAGCGCGCTACCGTATGCCAGAACGGGGCGAATGCGTTTGCCGCCACCCAGACAGGCGTAGCGCATCGCCTCAAGAAGTGTAGAGCTGGCGATTTCGGCGTCGAGTGCTACGTCAAGACGCGCATCGACGCGTTGCCGGCATTGCTGCAGAAATTCATCCAGCTGGAGGGGTTTCGATGTGCTCATTGGCTTGGCTTATTCTTCGACTTCGTCGAGATCTAACTGTTCGGTGTCGCCATTCTCATTCAGCAATACCTGTACTTTCTGCTCTGCATTCTTGAGCGCGGTCTGACATTCGCGGGTCAGCTTAATGCCCTTCTCAAATGCACCTAAGGACTCCTCGAGACTAAGCTCGCCATCCTCCATGGAGGACACTAACTCCTCCAGTTCTTCTAGCGCTGCCTCAAAATCGAACTTGGCTTGTTTCTTTGTTGTCATGATCTTATTCCGGTATCGCGGCTATTCCCCCGGGCATTACGACTGACATTGAGAGGGCAATCTTCGACATGCTATTTCATAGAAGGGTGATTATACGCCAAGTTCATCGGATTTCATGCCAAAACGGCGTGATAGACCGATATTGTCGCCAGTTGATCATCCGAGCGCTTTCTGCTGCAATGGGCCCTATCTTCATACATAGGAGAAGGAGGGTTCTACAGTTGATGAATTATCTATCAAACGCTCGCCATTCTGTTTTGTTCTGGCCAGCGCTGGGCCTAATTCTCGCTTTATCCATTCCACTATCGCTTCTTGCCCAACAAGACAATACGGCGAGCACGGCAGCTAGTCTGCTAGTAAAAACCCTAGGCTCGATCGACTATGTTGAGATCAATACTCCCACAGCATCTGCCAAGTCGAAGCAGTTAATTATTTTCGTACATGGGACACCTGGCTCTTATGCCGCATTCAGAAGTTATCTGAACGACCCGATTATGCAGGATAAATTTCACATGATCTCGGTCACCCGGCCTGGGTGGAGAAACGATGAGGACGCGAAGGTGCCTTCTCTTGATGAGCAGGCGGCAGCATTGCGCCCCCTGCTGGACATGGATCGCTCCGGAAAGGGAGCGCTACTCATGGGCCATTCCTATGGTGGGCCGGTGATAGCGCGCACCGCGATGAATTATTCCGAGTTAATTGCTGGCCTGATATTTGTCGCTACGACAGGCGATCCAGAGTTAAGTGCTCCACGTTGGTACAATCGATTCGCCGTCGTCCTGCCGCGGTTTGTACTGGGAGCGAGCCTAAAGGGGGCCAACGCAGAAATTCTGCCGCTGCGTCCTCAGTTAGAAGCCATGGTTCCTCGCTGGCAGGATCTCACTATGCCGGTTCTTATCGTGCAAGGAGATAAAGATCGTTTGGTGCATCCGGGCAATGCCCTGTTCATGCAGAGAATGCTGATCAATTCTGAGGTGCGCTACTTGCATCGCGAGGGTCTTGGGCATTTTGTGCTGTGGGAGGAGGCCCCGCTGATAAGAGACAATCTCATCGAACTCTTCGTTAGCCGTAGCGCTCCCTAGTTGGATCTGAGCTCCAACTAAAAGCCCCGAGGAAGTAATTGACCCATTCTAATTAGCCCTTTACTCTAGGCCACCATGAAATCCTATATCCCTAAAGACTGGCGCATCTGGTTTGCTCTTGGCCTCACCTTCTTCTGGTGCTGCTTTCTATTCATCTATATAGCGCGAAACGTAGGCTGGGGTTCCTTTCTTGACCTGCCCATAGAAGAGATGGGCACCTTCTTAGAAGGGGCATTCGCGTTTCTCGCCTTTCTCTGGTTGGTAGTGGGCTTGTTTATTCAGCAGTCGGTGCTGGCTGAGAATAATGAGGAATTGCGACGCAATAACCTCCACTCAGAGAAACAGACCCAGGCTATCGCCGCTACGGAGATGAATGCGCGACAGGAGACCTTCTTTAAGATCGCAGAAAATACGCGAAGGCAGCTGGGTTCGGTAATAGGCCTGCTGTTTCTATCCTCGCAAAGCTCGGTTGGCAATAGCAACTTTTCATCTGAAGAAATGGCGGAATTCTGGACGCAGTTTGCTGGTGGGGATAGCGAGCTTTTTTCTCGCCTGTTCCTAACGATGGCTGGAGCAGCTGACGTAGATTACGCCGACCTCTATTACGGTACCGAAATTCGTAAGCGCCACGCCGAGAATTTTATAGTGGGCTTTGACCGCCTCGTAGAATTGGCAAAAGGCTGCGACACAGACAAAATTATATTGGACACATTGCTCAATTCGGCGCACGGCATGCTAAATGGCAGTATGAGAGTCTTACATCCGGACATTAAGTTCGAACCAATCGTCGGCACCGATTCGATTGAGTATTTGGATCGGATGATCAACTCTAGAATAGAGAGTAGTTAAATATTTCAAAAATAGATCGCTGCATTTGCAGCATAGGGGAGAGTCATGGAATTAGTTGCATTAGTAATCTTGCTGGCATTAGTGGAGTATCAATTTTTTAGCTTTAAGGTGGGTATGGCGAGGGGCAAGTACGATATTAAAGCGCCGGCTATAACTGGTCACGAGGTATTTGACCGCTATTACCGCGTGCACATGAACACGTTAGAACAGTTGATAGTTTTCATTCCGGCCATACTTGTTTTCGCGTACTTCGGTGACCCAACTTACGCAGCGGGCTTGGGCGCGTTCTTTCTTGTCGGTCGAATCATGTACTTTGTGTCTTATGTAAATGATCCGGCAAAACGTGGAGCAGGATTTATCATTGGTTGGATACCGACAGTGCTATTGATTCTAGCGGGGCTTGTGTCGGTTGTAATGCAGATAGTGGGCTAGTCTTTCTCGTCCATTGCGCGCACGATCTCAGTAAGAGTGCGAAAGTCCGTCTTACCGCTGCCCATTCTTGGAAATTCGGGCACGTGTACGTACTTCTTAGGCAAAGCCAGGTTGGGCAAAGCCCTTGAAAGGCGCTTATTGAGATCCTGTTTATCTATTTCGGAATTCGTTACCGCGACTATCTTCGAACCGCGTTTGGCGTCGGGTAGCTCTACGGCGCAGCACTCAACCCCCAGTGGTGTTAATTCATTCATGGTCTCCTCGACCATGACTAAGGACACCATCTCTCCGCCAATCTTTACGAAGCGTTTCAGTCGGCCCTTGTGCCATAGATAACCATCTTCATCGAGATAGCCTAAGTCTCCGGTATCGTACCAGCCCGATTTGAGCCTTAACGAAGATTCTTCTACGTCATTGAGATAGCCCTGCATCACCCCGTCGCCCTTGACGAGGATCTTGCCTGTCTCGCCATTGGGGCAGTCTTCTCCGCTGTTCAGGTTCTGAATTCTTATCTTTGTACCAGGTATCGGTGTGCCAATGCTGCCGGGTTTGTTGGCACCACGTGGATTGGCGGATATCACTGGAGATGTTTCCGTTGTGCCATAGCCTTCGATGATCTCGATATCATGTTTCTCTTTATAAAATGCTCTTAAATGTTCAGGGCATCTATCGGCGCCTGAAACTGCCAGCTTGATACTGGCGAAATCGCCGGGCTTCGACTGTTTGACATAGCCCTCGAGAAACAGCGGCGTTCCTACCAAAAGTTCTGGTTTGTCCTCTCTAATGATCTTCGCGATTGTCTTGAATTCAAGTGGATTGGCATAGGTGATGGAGGTCATGCCGAGGCACAAAGGTGTCCAAAGATTGATTGTTAGACCGAAGACATGGAAATAGGGCAAGACCGCCAGCAGATTGTCCATATCATAGATATCCATCATCTCTGAGAAGGAATCGATATTAGAAAGAATATTGCGCTGTGTTAACTGTACAACCTTCGGCTCTTTCTCGCTGCCGCTGGTAAATAAAATTACCGCGGGAGAACCTAGGTTCGGTTTACCGGCGGCTCTTTTCAACAAAATACGGGGGAGTTTAGACTTTATAAATGCTAGCCCTTTTTCAAATGTCCCTAGCGCGCCAAGCATGTCCTCGATGAACACCATGTTAGGCAATTGTTTGCAGCCGATTTTGTCCAACAAGGCCTTGGCCGTAACAATGACTCGGAAGTCACACTGTTCCTGCGCGTATAGGCAGTTCTTTTCAGCGCCGGTCGAATAGTTAATCATTACCGGCGTGCGGTCGGCCATCAGTGCGGCGATTACTGCTAGTCCGCCAGCGGAAGAAGTCGGGAGCATAACTCCAATGCGACCTCTCTCTAGTTTTTTGAATCGGCGGGCCAGTATGAGTGAGGCGAGTAGTGCTTGAGAGTAACTGACATTGCGGCCGAGGCTGCGATCGATGAAGGCAATTTTATCGGGGTTTCTCAAGGCAGAATCTATGAATCGGTGTTGGAGCATTGAGCCATAGTAGCGCAGAAAAGCAGAGCGTGGAACCATGTTGCCCGATGCGCTCAGGTGACGACCAGCGTAACCGAATTGAGGGAAAATAGGGTTAGATCAACGACATTTAACTTATCGATTGTGGTGGCTGCCTATATGACGTGCTAGCAGTAAGTCTGACTGCAAATCTAGGAAAGCTTGCGCCGTTGCCTTTGCGGTCTTAAACTCTCGGTGCTGTAATAGAGCTGTAGCCCAGTTTCGACAACGTTTTTTGGAATCCCTATGATCAAGCACCTCAATACCGTCTGGCTCATCGCGGTGGCTATGATTTTAGGAATGCTAGTTATTTATCCGGAGTTGTTGACGCGCGAATCCATATCGCAATTGCTCGGTCAGCTGGGCTCGATGGCACTCATTATCTATGTATTGATGTCGCTAACCCGTGCAGTATTGTTGATACCGTGTACTCCATTTGTTTTAGCTGGAGCTATATCCTTTCCGCAATGGCCTTTTTTGGTGTTTGCCATATCTCTCGCCGGAGTTGTGGTTGGGGCATTCCTAGTATACAGTTTCCCCTCTTTTGGCGGCTACGATAGGTTGCTGGAGGAGAAATACCCCGAAAAAATCGCGATCCTGAAGAGCAAAATGCAGCATAAGAATGCGTTTTGGTTTGTAGTTGGTTGGTCTTTCTTTCCCTTAGTACCCACTGACGCAGTTTGCTATGTTGCGGGTGTTGCCAAGATGCCGCTGAGGAAAATGCTTGCAGCATTATTAATGGG
>OJEF01000167.1_pt1 | contig 19198 bp, 19 predicted proteins | sample 1593041 | NCBI WGS metagenome assembly OJEF01 (sample SAMN05416790, study PRJEB24817) | seawater metagenome | isolation source: Sea water | place: Canada:Atlantic | collected 2013-11
GGCCAGAGTATAAATACAGTACTGTATTTATACTCTGGCCTTTTTTGGTTCCCCGAGTCCTTTTTATTAACCTACGCCAGAACTTTCCGAAAAACCTCTACCGCTATTTGCATCTCTTCCCGACTTCCCATAGAAATGCGGCAGTGAGTTTGCTCAAACGGCGGAAAATCGCGTCCAACCAAGATCTTGTTCTCAAGACAGGCATCACGAAATTCTTTTGCAGGCTTACCTAGGTTTACAAAAATATGGTTGGTGTGGGAGTTCGGTACTTCATAACCCATGTCATTAAATGCAGCAACGACAAAGGCGCGTATCTCGGTATTCTCCTGACGCTCCCACTCGATGTGCTCCTTGTCCTTGAAGGCGGTAATCGCTGCAATCGCACTAAGCATGTTCACATCACCCATGCCCCAGGCAGAACTCACCGCATCCAGAGTTGCTTTCTGACCTAAAGCGTAACCAACACGCAGACCGGCCATACCGTGCGCCTTGGAGAAGGAGCGCGTAATAAAAACGTTCTCGAATTCCATCGCCAGCGGCAAGGCTGTTTGCATGGCATCATCGGCCGCATAATTGAAATAAGCCTCATCAATAAGCATCTTGGTGTTGGGTGATTCTCGCTGTACGCGGCGGATAAATGATTCAACCGCTTCGGGTGAATGCACCGTGCCTGTCGGATTGTTTGGATTGCAAAAATACACCAAGCCCGCTCCTACGGCGGCTTCGGCCGAAGCTTCCAAATTAACTCCCATAGTAGAACTATCGACTTGTATGCTTCGTATCGGCGCACCTATCAAACGCGCAGTTTGCTCAGCCGTCGTGTAAGTAGGACCGGTAGTGACCAGCGCTTTACTCTCAGAGCAGAACGCTCGAGCCGCCCCTACTAGCAAGGGTCCAGAACCTGTGGAAATAATTACGTTGTCAGTTGTGACTCCGTAACCGTCTGCCAGTGTAGCCCGCAATTCATTCACATGATCTGGTGCATAGCCACGACCAACGCGTCTAGTAACGTGAGAGCGGATCGCCTCCATTGTCTTAGGACCAGGGCCGCGCGCACTCTCATTCTGATTGAGCTGCATGATGCCGCCATCATAGACAGCCTCAGCTTCATAACTCGAAGCCGCGCTAGCTTTTTTGCTGGTTAATCCTGCACTGGCAAGAAGTCCGGCTGCACTGCCCAGACCAACGGTTCCTACGAAACCACGACGTGTCATTTTCATGATCAAAACTCCTCTTTTTGGGAATACGGTATCCATCAAAGTTTGTAATGTTAGACGCTTACTCTCTACGACTATCCTTAATGCAAAAACTAGAGCAAAAAAAAGGGATTGGATAAAATTCCAACCCCTTATCTGCGCTGCTGTTAGACTTTGTTCACAGCCGACGCTAATGCGTCAAACGCACCCTTAACCACGCTTCGCGACGAGGCTATGTTCATCCGCATATGGCCTGCACCACCTTCACCGTAAGCTGAACCCGGGTTCAGATAGACGCCGGAATTGTGAACTAGCCAATCTTGAAAATATTGTTCAGGCGTATCTTTGCCGTGTGATTTGTATTGCTCGCTGGCACCGATCGATGCCATGGTCTGGCTGAAATCTAGGAAGGTCATGAAGGTGCCTTCGTTACGGGTATAACCAACAGTAGGCATACTTTCCTTGATGTAGCGCTCGACCATATCGTGAGTGCCATCGATATAGGCCAGCGCTTGCGCAAACCAGTCAGCTCCGTCTCTGTAGGCAGCTTCATTCGCTACCACACCCAAAGTGCTCAATTCGGCAAAATGATATTCATCCACTCTAGCCTTCAATTGAGGGCTCTTGGAGTAAAAGTAGGCATTCTTCATGCCGGCCAAGTTAAATGTCTTACTGATGGCAACGAAGGACAGGCTGTTATTGACTACAGCCTGATCGGGAAGGGAGGCAAATGGCGTGTACTTGTGTCCTGGGCGAATGAAGTCTGCATGAATCTCGTCCGATAGGACTACGATGTTGTGTTCTAGACAGAGACGACCGATGCGCAGAAGCTCGTCTTCTTTCCAGACATTACCCGTAGGATTCTGCGGATTGCAGACGATCATTGCGCGAACGTCTGGCGTCATCTTAGATTCTAGATCTTCCCAATCGATCTCATAGCGATCGCCGACCTTAACCAGTGGGCTATCAACAGGAATCGTACGTGCATTGCGATTCATCGTGTAGAAACCAGAATAGGCAGGCGAATTTATTAGTACCTTGCCGCCCGGGCCAACTAACGAGCGCATAGCGGCAATCATGCCGGCATACACGCCATCGGAAATCGTAATCGCCTCATTGGGAAGGTCAAGACCATTGCGCTCGCCATTCCATTTCACAATTTGGTCGCGTAGAGGTGCGGTGCTGCTCATATAGCCCCAGCTGTGATGCTCGTTACGCTCGGCTATCGCCTCGGTAATACAGGGAGCGCACTCAAAATCCATGGACGCAACACCCATGCCGTATTTGAAAGTGCCTTCAGGGTAGTTCCTGGGCGGGGAGTCCCAGCGTGCTGTGTTGTGATCAACTCGATCATAGACCGTGTCGAAGTCGTATTTGCCGTTAGCCATTTTTGAGTGGCTGGCTGCAGAGGCTACGGTAGATCCTGTCGCAATGCCGCCGGTCGCCCCAGCGAAGGCCGTAAGGCTAGCGTTCTTCATGAATGTTCTTCTATTGATACCTGCGGACTTAGCCATCTATCTTACCCTCATTGTTATTAGAGCTTTTTTACAGCATATAGGAACTAGAGATAGTGTAAAGGCATTCTGACCCTGTAATACACGCTATTGCTCTCCTAAAACCTATTTCCTGTGTGGCAGTAGACTACTGATAGTTCCTGACGTGCTTCTGTGGATAATCACTATCACCAACCACTTGAAAAACCGTAGGAAATGCCACTCATGCCTCTATTTATAGCCCTGCCCTTACTTGTTACCTCAGAACTGTCCATCATCGATGGAAAATGCCAAGAGTTTCTGACATTGGTCCAAGACGGGCTTGAGGTCAGCCGAAGCTTCGCAGGAAATGAACGCTTCGATATTTTTTTGGATCAAGAAAATCCCGGGAAAGTGCTCTTCATAAAGCAATGAGAGCCAGAACAACACTTTCAAACATACTACCAATGGCGCCTAGGGCAAGGGGGCTTCGAACCCTAGGGGAATATTTTAGCGCCCCGCCTGCAATGCACATATATCGCGACTTAGATGAGCTGCGAGGATCAGAATGAATAAACAGAAATTCCTCCAAACCGTCCTGGATATCAGTACCAGAAGGAAAAAACACGAATTTGTTCAGCCGTTATCAAGAACTCACCCTTCGCTTACTAGGGTCATGGATATTCAGTGTCAGAGACACTCGAAGACTAATCGGTAGGTAACAGATCGCAGCGTCGCAATCGGTCTTACTCGAAACACTCTGAAATATTTTGACCGCCAAGTTGGCAGTCCCTTTCTCCTAAAGCGCGTATACAAACATTGTGTGTCCAACATTATGTAACCCAGTAAGCGAGGATAACCCCAATTGGCCAGCATGCTGCGCCGCTGCCTGAGTTCCACTGGGGGCAATTACCGCGACAAACTGCTTGCCATCCACTGCAAATGAAATCGGCGCCATATCACTAGCGCCATTCAAAATAGTCTGCCAAAGCGTTTCGCCGGTCCACTGATCGATGGCGTGAAAACGTCTATTGGTGTCCGCCGCGAATAGCAAGCCGCCACCGGTGGTTAACATGCCATATAGCGGCGTTTCTCGATCAAGTCGCCATAGAGTCTTGCCAGTTGTTACATCGATCGCTTCCGGCTGTCCCAGCTGTGCAGCTGGGCTCGGCACGGTGGCGCTGTAAGTGGTGTTGTAGCCTGTTTCAATTGTAGGCTCAGTGGAGCGCATAGACATCACCGAGCAAGGGCCATTGAAAGCTGGCACGTAATAGGCATTGGTAAGAGGACTGTAAGCTCCCTGCGGAATTTGTCTGTTCTCTCGACAAATAGTCGCCTCTCTTCCTTCTTCGGCAATCATTATTGCATCAGGCTCGGTTGTGTATGCACCTGTTACACCGTCGTAGCTGTGTATAACATTCTGATACGCGGTTGGCCGTGCATACAAAAATTCTCCGTCGGTTCTATCGTAGACATAAAAAATCGCGTCCTTAGAAAAAGAACCAATAACTAATTCGCGCGTCTGGTCAGGATCGATATCTGGGTTTTGGCCCAGCGAATTTGGCGCGCTGGGGTTTAGTTTCGCATCGACAAGAATTCGATCATAGACAGAATCATCGTTCCACATATCAGAATGATGCTGAGCCCACCACACCAATGCGCCGGTGCGATGATCCAACGCTACGGTTGAGCCTTGATACAAACGGTCAGGCCATTCGCCATTGGTGCCTGCAAGCTGAGGTTGCTGCGGCGCACTAGAACCAACTCCAAAAATAAACAAGCCGCGCTCGCTGTCCACCGCTGGAGTCATCCAAGGCGACATGTTACGACGGCGCTGAAGAGGATAAATCTGTGGCTCATCACCCCAAGTGCTGTGCATAGGGTCCTGTGCCGTAGGGCTGGTATACCAACGCCAAAGCAAGTCGCCATTGTCTGCATCATAGGCTGACATATGGCAGGGATCAGCGGCTGTCCATGCGGTGCAGTTATAGGGAACAACTACCGAACCGCCAAACGCCACCGGCGCACCACTGGGCTGCGCACCACTGCGGAAATCGGTCATCACCGATTCCCATAAAAGCGCTCCTGTGGCTGGGTTCAGCGCAAACAAGGTGCCGTCGGTAGCATGGGAGATTAACTTATCTTCATAGATGAATACCCCCCTGCCCCTGTGAACCGTTAGGCGGGTATCACCCGCAACGATTTCCGTTGGCAGAGGACGAGAGTATTGCCAAATTAAATCGCCAGTAGCGGCGTTATGGGCAGAATATTTTTCATCGGAATGGCGTATATACATAATGCCATCGTAGACAGTGGGTTCCACCTGCATGCCGTTGGAGCCAAGGGCCGCCGGAGCGAATGTCCAAGACCAAGCCAGACGTAATTGATCTACATTGTCTCGATTAATCTGATCCAGCGGACTGTAACCCCAATTGTTATAACCGCCGCGCCACATTAGCCAATCTTCAGGATCGGGATCGTTCAGCATTTCCTGTGTGAGTGGGCGAAAATCAATTTGCGCTTGCGCACTATTGATAAGCACGAAGGCAAACAGTACAGAGGAGACTAGTCGACTTTTTCCCAGCATATTATCCTTCTTCATCTAGCGGAGGTTGACCAAGCGTCAAGAATCGCCCTGTTTGCATTCTTAAGCAAGTAGAGAAGGAAATAAATAGAATGCTTAAATTCACGCACAAACGAGGTCCCCAGTGCGGCGTCTAACTAAAGCTAGGCGACTAGCTCACCTTCACTGGCGACGATAGACAGTGCTGCGATTCGCCACTGCTACAACCAAGACCACTAATGTGTTGTCAAAGATTTCATAAATAATTCGATAGTTGCCCTGCCGCACACGAAACACTTCTTTCGAGCTGAGTTTCTTGCAAGTAACTGGCCGTGGCTCTTCAGCCAGCGCGTCAATGCGCTGCAAAATAGCGGGAATGTCCTGACTAGAAATTCGGCGTAGATCTCTTTTGACTGAACACTTAAAGATAATGTTATATCTTGCCATGCTTTTTCAGATCATTGAGCAGGGTTTCATAACTAATCTCCGGTTCCGCCACTCTGCTGGCATAAGTTTCAAGGTCTTCGTGGTCTTCTTTCATCAATTGACGTACCGCCTCGTCCACAAGTTCGGATAGGGACTGGCTTGACGTGGCTGCCCTGATTCTCAGTGCTTGATGCAAAGCTGGGTCGAAGTAGACGGTGGCACGTTTGGATAGTTCACTCACAGATAGCTCGATAGCAGCCACAGCTGCAGTAGAAAGGGTTTTCGGGGACGGAGTTCATGAATACCGCACTATAACGTTGTAACGTTATAGCGTCAACTAACAGAACTCCAAAAATACCTAGCTCCCTCGATCACCAATTTGATAGTTTGCCGGCCTAAGCAGAAGAACTCGGCCTGTCCACTATTCGAAAAATAGAATAAAGTGTGGCTCTATAATAATATCTGGAAAACTCTCATGCTTCGCGCACCCTATCGATTCGCTTGCTTGGCTGTTACAGGCATAGCGCTGGCTCTGCTATCCAGCGCAAGCACGGCGCAACTAGCGGGTCTTGCCTCTTCGCAGGATGACCTTGCACCGATCACAAACGCAGACTGGAACTTTGAGACTGCTGCCCATCTGCTAGAACGCGCTGGCTTTGGTGGGACACCCGCACAAATAGAAGCGTTAGCCGCCCTGTCTCCAATAGCGGCCGTGAACAGCCTAGTGAATTTCGAACCGGCAAATAACCGCCATCTTCAAGCCTTCGAACACTCAGGAATACACGATGCCGGTTTAGAACCCTTTCCACCGAGTCGCCCTGCGACAACAGAGCTAGCGAAAGCAACCGGCCAGGCCTTGGGGATAAAAGTAAAACAGGAGGGAAATCGCCGGCTGCAGCCGGTTGTAAATAAGTTCTTCTACTGGCTCCGAGCCAGCAGACTGGAGACCAATCGCGTCGCCTACTGGTGGGCCGATCGTATGGTTGCCTCCAATAATCCACTGCAAGAGAAAATGGCCTTATTCTGGCATGGCCACTATGCCGTTAATCAGACCAAGGTCCGCGACTACCGCAAATTGTTGGTTGAGCTAGAAATGTTTCACGAGATGGGCACCGGTAGTTTTCGTGACCTCATGGTGGCGGTCGCGCAAGACCCGGCCATGCTGTCCTTCCTCGATGCCGGTGTGAATCTGAAAGGCGCTCCGAACGAAAACTTCGCTCGCGAGATTATGGAATTATTCACCATGGGCGTTGGCAACTACTCGGAGACTGATATACGCGAGGCCGCCCGCGCCTTCACTGGATGGAACTACGTGGATCTGGATTTCGTGATCAACGAAGATCAGCACGATAATGACGTCAAGAATTTTCTAGGCCACAGTGGAAACTTCGACGGCGTCGAGATTATCGATATAATTATGGAGCAGCCAGTTACAGCAGAATACATCGCCAGCAAGATCTATCGGTTCTTCGTGCGAGAAGAATTGAGCCAATCTCTAGCCGAAGAACTGGGCAACATTTTACGTGATGCAGACTACGACGTGGCAACTCTCTTAAACGCTATCTTTATCTCTAAGGATTTTTACAGCGCGCCTTCGGTCGGCAGTCAAATAAAGAGTCCGGTGCAGCTGGCTATTTCTACCTATCGAAAGCTCGGCTTAGAAAGCGTGCCAGGGGTACCTGATTTCAATCAAGCAACCGGCGCGCTCAGCCAATCGCTGTTTCGGCCACCAACTGTCGCCGGCTGGGCCGGTGGCCGCAGCTGGATGACCCCGGGACTACTCTTAGAGCGCGGCAATTTCGCGCGCGACGTACTGTTTCCCGACATTAATTTTGTGCCACCAGACAGAGTCAATGGCAGCTCAGAGATTCGCAGCGTTGCCGATCGCATTCGACAAGGTTTGGATATCACCTCCGCTACTCAGCCATCCTCGTTAGGCGAGGGAGGCATCATGGCGGAGTCCAACATGCTGGCGGACCGTGACGAAGAATTTAATACCCGTTACGGTAGTTTTCGTGGCTGGCAGATGGCGATCGAAAAAGTAATACCTATACCGCGCCACACGGCCCGACTAAACCTCAGCAAAATGCTTGACGAGCGTGGCGTAGAGAATACCACCGAGGCAGTTGACTATCTGCTCGCCAGGTTCATGCGCGTGCAACCAGACAATAGTACTAGAAGCATGCTGATAAGCTTCCTCAATGAGGACCTTGGCACGACAAGTATTACCGAAGCGCAAACCTATATGGAAGATTCGCTTCGCTTGGTACTGCACTTGATAATGAGTCAGCCCGAGTTTCAATTGGGCTAATTCTATAAACAGTTAACTCATGAAAAGTTAATGAGGCCAGACCATGAAGAAAAATAGCAAAGACAAAACACTAGATCGACGCGAACTACTAGCCGGCATGGCTGGCCTGAGCGCGATGAGCATGGTGCCGCTCGCCTTCGCCCAAGCAGCACAAGCCGCCGCTGCACAGGCTGTTGCTAGCGGTAAGGTTCTGGTCATACTCGAGCTCTCAGGGGGCAACGATGGTTTAAATACAGTCGTGCCCTACGGCGACGATGCCTATTATCGACAGCGGCCTAATATAGGCATTCCCAAGAACGAATTGCGCATCATCGACGACCACTTTGGATTCAACCCTGGCATGGCTGGATTCGAGAGTCTCTACAAAGACGGCAAGATGGCCATCGTTCATGGCTGCGGTTACGAGAATCCGTCCTATTCTCACTTCACCTCCATGGCTTACTGGCACACAGCCGCTCCTAATAGTGGCGACGAGTATGGTTGGGTTGGCAGGCTCGCCGATTCGATAGCGCCATCAGCACCTTCGAACTATCTGGTGAACATCGGCTCTACGCAATCATTGGCAGTGAAAAGCGAGAAACATGTGCCAGTTGTATTCGATGACCCGAATCGATTCATGCGCGAAGCCTTCGCCGCAGAAAAAGAGGCTCTGGATGTAGTGCCCGATATCGGCGAGGTAGAGAACCCTTCGCGCCGCTTCCTCTTGGATATCGCCCGCAGCGCCAACGATGCCTCCACACTTGTGCGTGATGCCTGGTCGAAATACGACTCACCGGTTGATTACGGCGTGAACGATCTGGACCTGCAGAAGGTCGTCGCGCTTTTAGATGCTGGCATGCCAACCAGTCTCTACTACGTGTCCTATAGAAATAATTCGTTTGATACACACGTGTTTCAGAACAACCTACATCGCCGATTGTTAACTTACACTTCCGATGCCGTAGCTGGATTCATAAGAGACTTGGAACGCATCGGCCGCGCTGATGACGTAGCGCTGATGATCTTTTCGGAATTTGGCCGACGTGTACCCGAGAACGTAAGCCTCGGCACAGACCATGGCGCAGCCAATGCCATGTTTGTAGTCGGCAACCAGGTTAAGGGCGGTCACTACGGCAAACTGCCTAGCCTTACCGAACTAGCAGATGGCGACAATCTGGCTTACACCACCGATTTTAGAAAGGTCTACCAATCAATTACACAGGGCTGGCTAGGACATAATGATTCGGCGAATTTGTTAGGTGGAGACTTTGGTACTTTCGATTTGTTCAGCTAGCATTTGCTAACTACTAACTAACTAGCTACTACTAGTATGAATTTTGGCATAACAAAAACTATTCTCGCATCGAGGGGTGATGAAGGAATTGATTCACTCTTCGATGGGTCTCGCGCGGAATTTGAATTCCACATGGCGGGCACACCGTCTAAGTTAAACGTGGGCGATTTTGTTTATACAATCTTCAATGATCAACTCAGAGGCAGGCTTCGTATTCGCGAGTTGATTGGCGGCGCGGTGAACCCAAAGTCAGGCAAGCCAAGAACGTTAATAATCGTAGATTGCCCTGGCGAGAAGATTACGAAGCCGGTTGCTAAGAAAGGACATAGGGGTACGCGTTATTATGAAGGAACCCATTGGAGCTAGATCAGCCTCTAGCTACTTAAACCACTAACTTTCGAATCATAGGTGTCCCAACCCCATCATGTTTGACACCTCCTATCTCCTTATCAGTCTAGTTTTTAGCTCAATTGGCTTGGGCTATTTCATCTACGGAAAAAAACAGAAGCATACGGTTGCCTACTATTCGGGGATTTGTTTGATCGTCTACCCCTATACCCCTATACCCCTATATAGTCTCTGATCCAGTCATGATGAAGGCTGGATGGACAGAAGCTGAAGACTTAGGCGATGTTGCGAACTTGATCTCCAGATTAGAAGAAGCAGGCATTGCCTGTGAGGGGTTCGAGCAGAAAATACAGCTAGTTGAAACTAAGAATATGCTGATCAGTGAGACTGGTAACGCGATTGCCCGTGGAGTGTTCGGTGTGCCTACGATGATAATTGAAGAGCAATTATTTTGGGGCAACGATCAGTATGATCATATGCAATTACTGCTGGAAGGAAATGATCCAGTTTCTCCTGAAGAGTTAGATTCATTCACAGATAGATCCCGGATGATCGACCGCAAAGCGATTACCAACAAAAACTGACACAGTTCCTAACGCCTAAAATATAGTACTTCGCTCAGCTACAATGATCAATGTAATTTCCATAGTTTAAATACCCCAAGTAAGCGTAAAATACCACTCTCTTTAACTAACAAACTTTCCCAATTCTAAAACTGGGAATGCAGGATTGTAATGGCCGCTACAGATATGTCTTCTCCAATTATCACGCAAAAAATCGCCACCGAATTAAATGTTAAGCCCCAACAAGTTAACGCCGCAATCGCACTGCTCGATGAGGGCTCCACGGTTCCCTTTATCTCCCGATATCGAAAAGAAGCAACGGGCGGGCTGGATGATTTGCAATTGCGCGACCTAGAATTACGCCTTCGCTACTTGCGCGAAATGGATGATCGCGTGGAGACGATCGTCGCGAGCATTAAGGAACAAGAAAAGCTAACCCCTGCGCTTGAGAAACAGATCCGCAGCGCCGAGTCTAAGACCGAGCTAGAAGACTTATACCTGCCCTATAAGAAAAAGCGTCGCACCAAGGCGATGATTGCCATCGAAGCCGGCTTGCAGCCATTGGCAGATAAGTTGTTCGCTGACCCAACACTCGACCCACAAGCACAGGCCGCAGAGTTTATCGGCGAAGGCTTTGAAGATACCAAGGCGGCGCTAGACGGCGCCCGCGATATTCTCATGGAACGCTTCAGCGAAGACGCCGCCTTAATGGGTAGGCTACGGAATCATCTATGGGACAACGGCGAACTTCGCTCCAGTGTTGTAGAGAAGAACAAGGCGGATGCCGCTAAGTTCACCGACTACTTCGATTACAGCGAGCGTTTGAATAAGATCCCCTCCCATCGTGCACTCGCTGTTTTTCGTGGACGCAAAGAAGGCTTTCTGTCGGTTGAGATTGGCAGTGCAGGCCTAGAGTCTGGTGCCACAGACCCGTGTGAGGGTATGGTTGCCAATCATTTCGGTATCGAGAACAAGGGCCGTTCAGCGGACAAGTGGCTAAGCGAAGTAATCACTTGGACCTGGCGCATCAAACTCATCTATCGCCTGGAGACCGACCTGCTTGGACAGCTGCGGGAGCAGTCCGATGACGAGGCGATTCGCGTGTTCACAGAAAACATGAAGGCCATTCTTTTGGCACCGCCGGCGGGAAACAAAGTCACCCTCGGCCTGGACCCTGGTCTGCGCACCGGTGTGAAGGTATGCGTAGTCGATCGCACAGGAAAGTTCATAGAAGACACCGCCATCTATCCTCATCAACCGCGCAACCAATGGGACGAATCACTTAGCGTGTTAGCTAAATTGGCAAAGAAACACGGCGTCGAACTCATTGCCATCGGCAATGGCACTGCCTCGCGCGAAACCGATAAGCTTGCCGGCGATCTAATAAAGCTGCACAAAGAACTCAAACTCGACAAGGCAATGGTTAGCGAGGCCGGCGCATCGGTGTACTCTGCATCAGACATAGCCAGAGAAGAGTTTCCCGATTTGGATGTTACCGTACGCGGCGCGATTTCAATCGCGCGACGTTTGCAAGACCCTCTCGCCGAGTTGGTTAAACTAGATCCTAAGTCCATCGGCGTGGGCCAATATCAACACGATGTAAGTCAATTCAAGCTTGAGCAAAGCTTAAATACGGTCATAGAGGATTGCGTGAACGCTGTGGGCGTGGATGTAAATATGGCATCCGCTGCTTTGCTAAAACAGGTTTCTGGCCTTTCTTCATCAATTGCTAACAATATCGTTGAGTATCGCAATCAGCACGGTGCGTTTAAAAATCGACGCGACTTAAAAGAAGTGCCACGCTTTGGTGCGAAGAGTTACGAGCAAGCAGCGGGCTTCCTACGCATCGTCAACGGCGACAATCCTCTTGATGCTTCAGCCGTTCACCCTGAGTCCTATAGCGTCGTCAAAAAGATTGGAACAGCCAGCAAGAAAAAAGTTGCTGAGATGATGGGCGATCGCAGCTTTCTCTCCAAGCTTAATCCGGCAGACTATACCGACGAAAAGTTTGGGCTACCCACAGTCACCGACATACTTGTCGAGCTTGAAAAACCCGGGCGCGATCCCAGACCGGAATTCAAGACCGCCGAATTCAAAGACGGCGTCGAGTCTATGAAAGACCTTAAAGCGGGAATGTGCTTAGAAGGCATTATCACCAACGTGACTAACTTCGGCGCCTTCGTGGATATCGGCGTGCATCAAGATGGGCTAGTTCACATCTCTGCACTGTCGAATCAATTCGTGAAAGACCCACACACGGTAGTGAAAACTGGCGACGTGGTGAAGGTAAAAGTGATGGAGGTTGACCTGCAGCGTAAGCGCATCGCACTAACTATGCGACTCGATGATGAGGTTCAGGCGAAGAGCCCCGAAAAAGAATCTGGTACAAATACCCCTAAGAGATCGACCCGGTCTGCACGCCCGCAATCGGCAGAACGAGCACCTACAAAGCCCGCTATAGGCAGTTTCGGTGCCCTGCTACAAGATGCCGCAAAATCTAAGAAATAATCGAGGGCTGGCAGGGTAGGCAAGTCTTATCCTGCCTACCCCTTCTTACTCCTCCATACTCTTTCTTAATTGGGGCTAATTCGTGTACTCGCCCCAAGCCTGTAACAGCCAATCATTGGTGCCTTCATTGGCTGGCCCATAGCCTTCTGCCGGCTCAGTCGCCAGCATCTCATCGGCTGAAAGACCCTCTACCTTCGCGCGCACCAAGCGTCCGCGAATAACCACTAACATATCGCGAAATTCCAACAAGTCTGCCCTGTTAGATAGCGCGCCGTGGCCAGGAATGATAATCGTGTCATCGTTTATCAGCGCGGAAATATTCCACAGGGCATCGATCATGCCATCAGTGGTTCCACCATTGTCTCGGTCAGTGAAGGGCAATCCATAGCGAACATACATATCACCGGTGTGGATCACATTCGATTCACGGAAAAAGATTTGTGCATCGCCATCTGTGTGACCGTCGCCAGTGTTGACGATATCAACAGCATTGCCATTGAAGTAGAAGCGCATCTTATCCTCGAAGGTAATCTTCGGTAGACCAACCGGCTCATACGCTTCTTGAACTCTGCCGCTACCGGAAAGAACCTGCGTGCTCTCCATGCGCTTGCGCGCATTGTCCTGCGCCACAATATAGGCGCCAGCTCTGCCGAAATTGGTATTGCCGTCAGTGTGGTCGTAGTGAAAATGTGAATTCATAACGAATGTTACCGGCTTGTCGCTAAGCTCAGCGATTGCCGCCTCGATCTTCTGCGTCAGGGGCCCAAATTGATCATCTATGATGATCACACCATCTTCACCGATAGATACTCCAATATTACCGCCACTACCCTGCAGCATGTATATGTTGTCACGTACCGGTACGGTAGTAATTTCGACAGCGCTGAAATTCTGCGCGACTCCCACCAAAGGGAGCGATAGGAAAGCAGCTAAGGCCACTGTGATCGAGCTAGTGCTTCTTTTTGTATTTGTCATTGAAATAGACTCTTTTAGTTAAGGCTCGTGAACTGTCTTTTTAACCGCTATCTTTAAACTGCTATCTTTTGACTGCTATAGCCTGAATTTCGAAATTGGCATCGAACAGCAAGCTGCCAGCACCGATAAATGCACGCGCCGGAAACTCCTGTGTAAAGAAAGTGCGGTACTCGTCGTTGAAAACTTGATACAGAGAGAGGTCGGAGCAAAATATCTGTACATAGGTCAGATCGTCCATAGTCATACCGGCGTCTTCCAACTGCGCTTTGATACCGTTCATGACATTGCGTGCCTCAGCTGCCGGATCTGCGGGTACTGCTCCATCCACCAAGCCAAGCGTGCCAGAGATGTACAAGGTATCTCCAGTTAGCACTGCGCCACTGAAGGGCGACACATCTGCCTGCGATGCATGATTAGAATTGATATAAGTCCTTTCCTGCGCGGTCGCGCCAAGCGCAGTAAATAGAGTTAGAGCCAGCGCGGCTGAGCATAGAGTTCTTAGCTTGATCATATTGGTATTCCTTTTTTATTCGTGTTCCATCTCAAAAAATTCAGCGTATGAGCATGACCGACAATTTACAATGGTGCAAGTTATAGCAGCTAAGCTTGTTGAATTACTCTGCTCTTACACGGTTTACGGCTTAGCTTTATCTGCTGCCCTCTCGCAGCACTTAGAGCCTGAAAATAGAAAATGGAGTAGAAGAATGATTATCGTAACAGGTACTGTAAAATTCGAATCACTTGATGAAGTAGAGCAGGTAACGAAGGTTCTCATAGGCAGAGCGCAGCGCAGCAGAGAAGACGCCGGCTGTATCAACTACAACTTCTCGAAAGACCTGGAAGACCCAATGGAAATTTGCCTCACCGAAAAATGGCAGAGTGCCGAACTGCTGCAAGCTCATTTGGAAATTGTTGATGAAGAATTTAACACTCTTCTAGCCACTGCAAAAATTACTCGCACCATAGTTGTTTCAAACGAAGCCAATGAAGATCGGGTGCTGCTGGAGCCGTAGTTTAGGGGCCTACTGAAAAACTCTCGCCCCTTTAATTTTTACGTTCTATTTGTTTAACACATCTTTCGTATTCTAAGGCTCTAACCCAAGCTGCTCAAGGCGGCGAGCGCCGCCCAAAATCCCTGTCATTCCATAGTTACCTTCGTGACAGGCGTATTCGTAAATTTCTTCGTTGATTCTTGAAAGCGCATATTCTCCAGAAAATTGAGCGGTGAATACTGTTGGATCATTTACGGTGAAGCCATAGATCATTTTGTTGTTGGAATCTCTCCTAAATGTTTCGACGACAGTGAGGTTCCCGGTTGGCACCCCATACAATGTCTGCCAATCATTGAAGTGCGTAGTTTCAACAACCAGCGTATCCCCTTCCCAGCGCCCAATTGAGCTACCCATCCATTTCCTCTGTGTTTGGGCCGCCGGATTGTGATCATCCGTTATCTTGATAATTCGGGTGTCGTGCGCCATTTCAGTGGTAATGCTGATATATCCTGGCGACTGGTTAAAAAGCAGGTGGCTGTTGTAGATGCTAGGGCGCATAACCGGACTGCCGAAATTTCCATTCAAGAGGCAGCGCTCACCCAGACCCCGACCCTCGGGACCATCGCTATTGCGCCCGCGTCGATTGGCGGGTCTGGCATTCATCCTCTCGCTGAATCCGGCAACACGCTCAGGCATGCGTCCGTTTGGTGGATCAGTAATTGCTGAAGTGCGAAATTCGCCGTCTATAGTAGGAATAAACTTGGCATCCTCGCGCCAGAACAGATCGTAATTTCCCAGCGATGGCAGTGCTTCACCAACTTCCGGCGGTGCACGGTCAGGGCTCAAGGGCTCATTGGCGACTTCGAATTTCTGTTGTACAGCACCTTCCAGTACAAGGGCCTCTTCTTCGGTATAGGCGCGCTTCTCACCCAACTCTACCGCCCTTTCAAAGGGCATGATCGTGGCGTGTTTCCACACACCGTGAAAGTTAGGCGCGCCCCATTCGGTCTTGGGGGCCGCATAGTCCTGCGCTATCGCACTTGTGGCACTGAGACTGATTAACAGTAGGGGGAAAAGAGTTCTCATTTTGATTCTCCGTCACGATTCTTCATATAGGTGAACAAACTGATTAGGCCGGCTTTTAAAGAATATACATTAATTCAGGCAGTTTGCCTCCACTAGTCACTTTACTAGCCTCTAGAGAAAGGGGGGGTTGGAGGTGGCGTCGATAAATCAGTCCCGTTCCTGCTTGAGGGCTGTTATATTGTATGCCGCTTTCTAGAGGGTGATAGCTAGTATCGCCCAACTGAAAAAAATCAAGCCAATGCGCTAAATTACCAACGCACTATATAAAGAGGCACTACATGTCAGTAAATCCTACCTACCTACAGATGTTCTCCACCGTAACTGAGTCCGGAGAGCTACGCCTAGAGTTAAAAGAACAAGAAACACCCAAGCCTGGCCCGGATCAGGTCTTAGTCAGAATTGAAGCAACGCCTATTAATCCTTCCGATCTAGGTGTGATGTTTGGCTTTACAGACATGAGCGCGGGCACCTGGGTTGACGACGCACTAACAGCGCCTGTCTCCGAGCAAGGTATGCGAATTATGAAGGCACGAATAGGCCAAGCATTGACAGTAGGTAACGAAGGCGCTGGCACAGTTGTGGCGACTGGAGATAGCGATGCCGCCAAGAATTTGGACGGCAAGATCGTTGCGATAGCGGGCGGTGGCATGTACGGCCAATACCGCTGTGTAGAGGTTTCAGCGTGCCTACCCTTAATGGAAGGTCACACCGCTAAAGATGGCGCTTCCAGCTTTGTTAATCCTATGACTGCACTGGCGATGATCGAGACCATGCGAATGGAAGGTCACACTGCACTAATCCACACGGCGGCTGCGTCCAATCTAGGCCAGATGTTAAATCGCATCTGTCAGGCTGACGGCGTTGAGCTAGTTAACATTGTACGAAAGGAAGAGCAGGCTACTCTGCTTAAAGACATGGGTGCCAAATATGTAGTTAACAGCAGCGCCGATAGTTTTATGGCCGACCTGACTGATGCCATTCACGCAACGGGGGCAACGTTAGCATTTGATGCAACTGGCGGCGGCATGCTTGCCTCTAACATTCTCACCTGCATGGAAAGTGCAGCAGCGAGAACTCCCGGCGCTTACAGCATCTACGGCTCGATCAAACACAAGCAGGTCTATCTCTATGGTGGACTCGATACTTCCGCCACGACCTTGAACCGAGGCTATGGCATGGCATGGGGCGTTGGCGGTTGGTTGCTGCCAAATTTCCTTGCTAAGGCTGGCATGGAAGTAGCTGGACGCTTACGCATGCGGGTAGCAAAGGAACTAACGACTAGTTTTGCGAGCAACTACACCAATGAAATTTCATTGAGCGAGGCCTTACAAGTCGAAACTATGCGGCAGTACTATGCAAAGCATACGGGCGAGAAGTTTCTGATCTGTCCGCAAAAATAGTCTTGCTCTTCTGATACAAAAAGGGAACTGCAAATTTATCTGCTATAAAGACAGAAAAAGGGTCGCAAATTTGAAAAAAACTTGCGACCCTTTTTCTTTGGTGAACGAAAAGACTTATTCTACAAAAGTCCTAAAACCGGCAATCCATCAGCTAAGGACGATTCATGCTAAATATGGATTCGCTATCTACACGAGTATAGTCGCCGTATCCCAATCTTCCGATGGCCAGCATTTTTATCACATCAACCAAGCCTTCCTCGGTAATGAATTCATCCTTTATGTGGATCCCGACTACCTCGCCAAATATAACCCGGTAGGCATCCTTTTCATTCCAGCCTGGGATGTCGACGCTTTTTAGATAGCGACATTCCAGATGCACTGGCGCTTCTTTGATGCGCGGGGCGCTGACAATTTCAGAGGGTATTGCAGTCAAACCTGAAAGCACTATTTCGTCGCTTTCTGGCGGCAGCGTAGTTGAAGATTTGTTCATTTTCTCGCGCGTATCCCAAGTGGCTAGATTACAAACGAACTCGCCTGTTACTTCTATATTCCTTACGGAGTCTTTCATGCCGTCGGAAGCCGAGCCGACACCACCGGAAAACATTACGGTTGGCGGACTGTAACTGACCGCATTGAAAAAACTATAGGGTGCAAGATTGTGTATACCCGACTCGTCAGCGGAGCTGATCCAACCAATGGGACGCGGGATAATCAAACTATTGAAAGGGTTCTTGGGCAGGCCGTGATTTTTTTTCTTGGGTTCGTAAAACATAGTAGTAAAATTCTATAGTGAGTGATTAAGAAAATCCATAAATGCAGAATGAATCAATGGCATTTATCAGAACTGTTATCGATCGTCCGGCTGTAATTCCGCCTTGAACTGTTTAAACTTCGCAACATAAACCTCAGCACTTCTAGCTAAGCCAAGCTGCTGCTCTGCGGATAAAGCCTTTACCACTTTAGCAGGAGATCCCATCACTAGTGATCCATCGGGAATTTCTTTCCCCTCAGTAACTAGGCTGTTCGCACCGATCAGACAGTTCTTGCCTATTTTTGCGCCATTGAGTACAACGGCATTGATGCCGATCAGCGAATTCTCGCCTATGGTGCAACCGTGTAGCATCACTTTATGACCTATGGTGACGTTCTTGCCGATCGTTAGCGGAAAACCTACGTCGGAATGTAGTACAGAGCAATCCTGCACATTGGAGTTCTCCCCAACGGTGATAAGTTCGTTGTCGCCGCGAATTACTGCGTTGAACCAGACACTGGCATTATTTTCCAATCGTACATTTCCTATCACGTCAGCACTTGGGGCAACGTAAAAATCTTCGCCCGCAATATCTACTTTATTCTCGCCTAAACTGTACAACATACTTCTCTTCCTTAATTTTTTTCAGTGCTGAAAATTCTGTTTACGTTAGCGGATCGAGTCGTAAAAAATAGCGCGGAGGAAAACCGGTTCGAAATCTAAATTCGAAACCAAAGCTGTAGACCTCTCTGATATGTTCTTCCTCGGCTCCTTCCAATGGTACTGCCAAATAATTTTCGAATGCTTCCTCGCCCGGTAGCTTTATCTCGACGTTAGGATTAGCTAATGCTTGGCTGTACCACGCGCGCGGCCAATGATTGGCTGCGATGTAATTATTACCATCTATCTCTTCAAGCCTTAACACTCTTTCATGGCGCTCTTCGTCTCCACTGAATGTTGCTATGACCAATGAAGTACTGCCTTGTGGTTGGTTAATACCGAGCCTTGCCTCGAACCAGACGATAGAGCCTATATAGGTCAGGAATAGCACCCCTACACCGATCAAGGACCACCTTATGATTTTTTTGTTTCCCATTTTTAGTCCTCGCAAACTGATTTTGCGCATTCCCATTCAAAGCGAATTGGCGCAGAATCATTGTTCGCTACATGAAAGCCTAAGCGGGTGTAGCTCAGTTGGTAGAGCTCTAGCTTCCCAAGCTAGTTGTCGCGAGTTCGAATCTCGTCGCCCGCTCCATTTTCTTATTGCACTATGGCAAACGAAAAACATACAAAGTATTACCGCCGCCACGCTGGCGAATCTCTGGCGTATGACG
>OJEF01000170.1_pt1 | contig 19107 bp, 16 predicted proteins | sample 1593041 | NCBI WGS metagenome assembly OJEF01 (sample SAMN05416790, study PRJEB24817) | seawater metagenome | isolation source: Sea water | place: Canada:Atlantic | collected 2013-11
GGTTCAAAGACAGTATTGCTAGATTGATGCGGCAAACTCACTCGAAAAAGTAGATTCCGAAACTGAAACTTTCACTTAGTGCTCACTAAATCCTCCAAACTTTTAACTAAATCCCACTGCATTGAGCAAATTATTACCATCGTAATTTCATTGTGTTAGCTTCAACTCACTCTATTTACTACTAATTCAATGGGATTCAAGATAGAGAAAAGCATTTACATAATAATAATCAATACAGAGGGGCTGCATTCGCGCAGAGAATCAATTTTCGCCGTGCAATGGAGTAATAAACTATGAATCAGGTCCAATTTTCCAAATTTTCGCCGATCACTGTTGCAGTAAAAAAAAATGTTAGGCAACTGCGATTGAATGCTGGCTACTCTATGAATGAGGGCGCACGTCTATTAGGGATATCTCGCAAGCAGCTAGAGGATATTGAAACTATCCGCAACTATGGCTGCCATTTAGACCTCGAACTGCTGGCTAAGATGAAGGTCATTTACAAGACTTCTCTAGATGAACTGGTGGGAGAAATCTCTGAAGACTACTACTCGGAATTCTATGTTCGTCCCCGAAAAAGGCTGGGATCGAAGTCTCGCTAACCCGCTGAAACCAATCGCGAGTGGCCTGTGTAACAACCACTAAAAAGCAGACCCGTATTCAACGATCTGCTTAGGCCACCGCACTAGATAGAAATTGCCTACATCCCGCCATGTGGCCGAAAGTACTGAAATGGTGTATAATTTCTGGCTTTTGTGGAATTAGAGAAAATTAAGCATGGCAAATAAATCAAAAAAAGACGCGGCTGTAAGTAATCGCGCAGATCTAGCACTACACGTAGACTCATTCTTAAAGTCAGGCGGTAAAGTTCAAGAAATCCCTTCTGGTGTTAGTGGTCAAACTTCGACCAGTGGCCCAAGACAGATAGTACTTAGCCACAAAACCAGCTCTTAGTAGAATTACAGCAGTTTCGCAGAGATTCTGAGCTTACGCTCACTATCTTCTGCCTGAGAGCTATAGCTGATTAATCTCGTAGCCCTCTTGCGAGAGTAAGTCTAACAGACCGTTTTCGCCAACTATATGGGCTGCTCCGACCAGGACAAACTCCGTGTCCGCGTCTTGCAGCATCCTATTGATCTGAGGAATCCATTTCAGGTTTCTCTCTAGAAGCAGGGTGTCATAGAGCGCAGGCGCTTCTACCTTCATATCTTCAACGAATAACTCGGACAAGCCCTGCGCATCACCCGAACGCCAAGCGCCAATCATGCCGTCGATTACATTACCTGTTTCTGTAAGATCTTTTAAAGAGAGCAGGATGAATTCGCTCTCATTACCCTCACCCATTGCCGCGATAAATCCTATTTGTTCCTGCACTGTCTCCAATTGCCCTTCTGCTTTTCCATCAGCGACGGCCCGAGTGTGGAAAAACGCATCTACTCCTTGAGGGGTAAAACCCATACTTTGAAATACAAGGATCTGCAGCGTGCTAATGAGGAGCCCAGGTTTGAATTTCTCCAGCATTACTATTGGCAGCCCTGCAGTCTGCGTGTAAGCAGAAAGTGCTGTGTAGGCCTCGTCACTCAAAACAGTACGCAATGACCTATCGTCGCTATAAGTAAGCTGTTGCAACATTTGGGCTTGCACTGATAAGTCACTCATCGCAGCGATGTCCGTCTCGAAGTACAACTCAGAACTAGCCTGGTAGGCCTCTTCAAATTCATCGGGCAGCGGGTAATCCCCAGGTCGTAATAAATGCACCGTACCCCCGAGATAGATGACGTTGTCACCAGATCGGACTGACCAGACCGACGTATCTGCAATCGCGGGTGAAATACTAAGCACGGCCATACATACGGAAACTGCACAAAATCGAAGAATAGACTCCATTGGTTTTTGCATCTCTACTTCCTCGTATTCATAGCTACTGCTTCTTTGGTAATATCGTTTGAGTGATTCATATTAACGATCGATTCAAGTAATTGCTCTAAGGTTTTACACGACTATGGGTTAAAGGTAGCATGCCCGCAAGTAGCGTAATAGCGAATCAAGGCGCAGGTCACACAAACTCATTATGTCAAAATTAGTATTCAAACTGCGTAACGTTCCTATCGACGAAGCGCAGGATATACGCGAGCTTTTAGAAGGTAATGATATTGCCTATTTCGAAACTTCGGCGGGTAACTGGGGAATTTCATTACCCGCGATTTGGATACATGAGTCTGAGAAATTCGAATTCACGCGGCAATTAATCGATAAATATCAGATTGAGCGTATTCAGCGATTGCGCAAAGAATATCAAGCTAGCAAAGCGAGCGGAGAAGCGAAAACTATTTGGCAGAGCTTTAGAGAGAGCCCGCTCCGGTTTATCGCCTTTTCAGTGATAATCGCCGTAGTACTAACTATTTACATGCGGGTCTTTGTGTTCTTCTGAGCTGCCTCTCGAGAGCATCTTCAGTGGCTGGTTAGGTTAATAGCTAAGCCAGCTCACCAAATTCATCTCGCTCATCGTAACTCGCGAAATTATGCGGCGGGTCTGAATTGTCTGCAGAGAAATTAAGGTCTTCTTCTGGGGGCGCCCATATTTCTTCACAGCTCTCGATGAACTATAGGCCGATATTGCGTTTATCGACACGGGTCACTTGGACAGGCAGTGCAGGCATAGAGTCGTCCCAACCTTCACCACGAATTTTCACATCCAATTCCATCATAACGAAGAATTTTAGGCCTTCATCCAGATTTATTGATACTCCACTGGTAGACATGCCCTGTATATCACTGGTGATTGTACCCAAGAGTGGATGGATAAGGCTTGCCCAGAAATCTACCTCCACCCGTTTATGCCGTCTTCTTTCCATCATAGATGCCTACTCGCGTTACTGCTTCTCTAGCGGTGATTCGATGCTAAGTTTAAGTTACATGCGAATCCAATTGAATTCGTGGTTATTGATTAATCGTCCCACTATGTGATCTGGCGCGCAATTCTACACACTATCTGAGTAAATTTCTCGGCTCTGCGTACGACAACGAAAAATATTTGGATCACTAGTCCGTTACAATCAACGCGCTCTTGATACAACCACGAGCCTCACTAATTTAATCTCACAGGATTTTATCCAACAATCAACCAATTGCCTGCCGATAATTTGCTGCGACACTTTACAGTGCTTGCATTGTGTTATATAAAATCATCAGGCTTTTGTTAGTAGTTCTAACGGGGGGAATTTGCTAACAATACTTGACACCCTGGCATTAAAAAAGGAGGTGATCCCATCAATTATCAATCTATTAGGGGAACCTCCAGTTACTTTATCTAAGTAGGCACGTAATTACTTGATCGGGTAATTGGAGAGGCATCGTAGATACTAGTTCGCGATTCCTTTGTTCCCAAAAGTAGTAGGTCCCGCTATCGCGCTCAGTGATAGCGGGATTTTTTTTGGAGAAGCAATGTTTGCAAATTGCTAGCGGCTGCGGAGATAGCTTCGCAGTCTTGCGGGAAAATTTTTCTTGATTAGTGCCTGCTGCAAATTCCACTCTTGGGCCGCTTCAATTTCTTTAAGAAAACTTACTTTGCCAGACTCCAATACAGCTATAGGGGTACCATCCTCGTAGAGCACCCGGTTCTTGCTGAGTCTCGATAGTTTACGATTAGGGAGAATTAGATTTAGCAAGTTTAGCGGATCTACCGCGCAAAGACTGTAGTATTTAGGTTTGCTCGAATCAGCTTGTTTCTTAAATTTGCGCAGAACATCCACCGCCTCAGGGTAGGCAAATTGTTCACCACCAACGCCGGCAACAAACCGACCGCCACGAATAGTGCCACGTAGCTCCATTTTACGCAGCGCCCTAAGCAATACCCGCCACGGCGGAGCAAACGACTCTCTCTCCAACAACCCGCGAAACATAACTCCCCAGCGTTGCAAATAGATACCGATAAGTCGCTCGAGTTGTTCCTCATCAAGAACATCCCAATGCCGGCTATTGGTTTGGGGTTGGCCTAGCGCCTTATCTGTTTCTAGCAAGCTCCACCTGCCCGCGTCTTCAACGCCGAACATGGCTCGACGGCCTCGCCTTTTATGCGCGCTTGGCTTCTTCTTATTCGGGGTTAGCAAGGCACGTAAGCCGGTAAAGCTATCGCTAGTTATCCTCGCCATTGAAACGAGTTCGGCGAGGCCTTCTTCGAGCTGTGCCCTAAGTAAACCTGTTCGCTGCTGAATCTGATCGAGGAAACTTGCACCATTCTTAGTCAGGTCAAATTCAATCTTCTTAGCGAGCTCACTGAGCGGCGATGCTTCGCCTTCGTTATGCTGACCAGCAGAAAGTGCCTTGAATATATCCAAGTTCGCACGACTGACAATTGATATAGGCGTCGACTTAATAGGCCCCGAGGAACTGGACTTGGGCCCATCATGGCTGCGCTGCATTCGCTGCGAAAATTTCGGTAGAGAATATCGACCCCATACCATCTTGCCGCTGATGCACATTGCATCCAGCCAGCTAGGGTCATAGTCGGCAACTCTCGCCGGATAAAGGTCTGCTTCCCAGCTCCCCGCCGGTGCGGTTATGCCGTCTAATAAGCCCAATGTGCTCTGCACACGCGTTTGACCATCAAGTGCCGGTTCTTTATTTGAAGACAAATTCGCTTCAGGATCTGCGATGGCAACTAGCTGATGTGTATCGAATAGAAATCCAGTATAGGTCTGCAGCGATACCGGCTTAATACTCGATCGATGCGCATCGATTGTGTATCGATGTATTCGCTGTAAAAGCCTCCTCTCGCACCACTCGATGATGACAGATTCGCTGGCTTGATGCTTGCGTGCTGCTTGAGTGAACTGCCCCTGAAAAACGAAACCCTCAACTTCCAGAGCTATCAAGGCAAGGTCGATGGCAGTAACTTCGACACCTAACTCTTGCGCCAGCTGCTGTGCTTGTATGGGCCCTGAACATTCGAGTCGAGCTCGCACTACCTCACGAAGTGCATCCGCTGCCTCCCATTTCTGCTCAAAGACGAAACTTGGAATATTCGACGATGCTCTCAACGTTTCCAATTCCGGATAGATCGTTATGAAGCACCCGAGCTTCTCAGTAGCTATCCATAACTCGTTGGGCAGCTGAGACAAATTGAGGATGCGCCCGCTATCGAGCAAGACTTGATGCCAGCGCTGATAGTCTTTATTTTCCTCAAATTCCTGCTTAGTCATATAAGCGAGACTAAAAAGGCCATCGTGCATCTCTTCGACATTATTTATATAGGGCCAGGCCTCATCTTTAACGCGCGCGATCGCCTGCTCATCCAACAAACTAAAGTCTTTCGCCTCACTTGGGTCGGCCCAACTCCTATTGCGAATTGCATTGGTGCGACGTTCTTCAAATGGTGCGTCATCGAGGAAGGCGTAAGGTCTAGCGTTTATAATTTCCTGTGCGAATGGCGAAGGCTCTCTTAAATCTTTTGCAATTAGCGTCAGCTTATCTTGTTCGATATCGGCGATGAGTTCGGTTAGCTCCTCGATGTCCATGGCCTCGGTCAGACAGTCATGAATGGTCTGATCGATAAGCGGATGTGAGGGCACTTCGCGTCGACCTGTAATGTTTTCAGCGCAAGCAATCTGATCCGGAAATACATGTGCCACCAGGTCCTCAGCATCCATGCGCTGAAATTGAGGAGGCACGCGTTTGCCATTTCGGTTTCGCTGAATGGCGAGTGAGCGAGTCGCATTCCAGCGCCAACGAACTTCGAACATAGGTGCATCGAGTAGCGCCTGCACCAACACATCTCTAACGGTTGCTGATTGCAGGTACTTGAATACATCATCCAATGGAAAGCTATGAATGGACCCCAAGGAAATAACAATGCTGTCTTCGTTGGCGGCCGCCTGCAATTCGAAATTAAATGACTTACAGAAACGCTTTCGAAGTGCCAAGCCCCAACCGCGATTGATACGACTGCCAAAGGGCGAATGAATAACAACATGCATGTCACCCACCTCATCGAAGAAACGCTCCATCACAATGACAGAACGGGTAGGCATCTCTCCAAGGGCCTGCATTCCGGTCTGTAAATACTCTACCAATTGCGTCGCTCCTGCGTGGGGGACGCAGGCGTTATCGACTAGCCACTGCACCGCCGCATTCGCAGAGTCGTTAATTAGGAGATCTGCTATTGTTTGACGTAGATTTGAAACTGCCTCAGACAGTTCTCGCGTTCTACCAAGGCCTTCGCCAAACCAAAAAGGTATCGTGGGTTGCATGCCCTGCGCATCCCGGACTCGAACCTTAAGTCCGTCGACGCGTAATAGCTGCCAACTATGAGTCCCCAACGTGAAGACATCACCTGGAAGCGCCTCAAGGGCGAAATCTTCATTGAGGCTACCTACTACAATGTCTTCGGGGTCAAGTACGACTTGATAGTCGAACATATCGGGGATCGCACCCCCATTTGTCAAAGCAACTAGGTTAGCGCCTCGTCTCCCCCGCAGTCGATTGTTGATCGCATCAAAGTGTAAGTGTGTGCCACGACGTCCGCGCCTAGTGCTATAGCCCTCCGCCAACATCTTAACGGTGGTATCGAATTCTTCTCGGTGCATGTTTCGAAAGGGATAGGCATTACGAAACAAATCAAAGAGCTCATCTACGCTCCAACCGCCTTCGGTTTGATCGAAGAGCTCACCTGTCTGGCCCGCTTGATCGTGGGTTTGTGATGAGACTTCGGCGACGATCTGCTGGGAGAGAATATCCAGCGGCTTCTGAGGCATCACAATGCAATCCAACTGCCCTTCTCTAATGCTGTGCAGCAGTGCGGCGCTTTCAACGAGGTCATCACGAGTCAGTGGAAAGAGGATTCCCTTAGGCGTCCCATGGATTGAGTGGCCGCTGCGACCAACTCGTTGCAAGAATTTGGCGATGCTCTTGGGTGAAGAAAACTGCACTACCAAGTCGACTGAGCCGATGTCGATTCCCAACTCCATGGAAGCAGTGGCTACCAACACTGAAAGCGTCCCCGCCTTCAATCGTTGCTCCGCATTATGACGCAGCTCTTTACTCATGCTGCCGTGATGAGAGCAAACCACATCTTCGCCTAGGCGCTCCGAGAGAGCCAATGCCAGCCGCTCGGAGAGCCGTCTAGTATTTACAAAAACCAACGTCGTCTCATGAGTCGAAATTAACTCAACCAGTCGCTTATAGAGTTCTTCCCAAACCTCGTTGCTCATCAAAGCTGATAGTGGTGAACTAGGCACTTCTAAACGAATATCCATCTGCCGGCGAAAACCCGCATCCACGATCTTGCAGTCAATGTCTTCATCGCTATAGTTACTGTTGCCAACTAGATACTTGGCAACCATCTGAATGGGCCGTTGCGTCGCCGATAGGCCAATCCGCTGCAGTCGTTGCCCCGAATTTTCAAGCACCAATCTTTGCAGTCGCTCGATAGAGAGCGCCAAGTGCGAGCCGCGCTTATCACCCAGCATCGCATGAATCTCGTCCACTATTAATGTAGGCACATTTGCCAACATGGCTCGTCCGCTCGCACTGGTCAGCAACAGATAGAGAGACTCAGGCGTGGTAACTAAGATATGCGGCGGCTGCTTGGCCATCTTCTGCCGCTCACTCGCCGGGGTATCGCCTGTGCGAACAGCGATCCTAATATCGACTGGACCCTCCCCACGTTGCTTCAGATTTTCAGCAATGCCCTTGAGAGGTGTTTCAAGGTTCTTGTGAATATCATTGCTTAGCGCTTTCAGCGGCGAGACATAGAGAATTTGCACCCCGGGATTAAGCTGACGCTTCAGTCCTCTCACTAATAAGTCGTCTATTGCTGCATAAAAGGCGGCAAGGGTCTTACCACTGCCTGTCGGGGCTGATATAAGCGTGTGACGGCCAGCTTTGATCGCAGGCCAGGCCTCGGCCTGAGCTTGGGTAGGCTCGCCAAACTGAGCGGTAAACCAATCGCGAGAAGCTGGATGAAATTGCGTCAGTGCCATAATCTATTTTGAAAAGCAGTTTACTGTACGGACATACAGGTTAGTGAAGACCCCCGAGGTTTGCAATAGTGCCGTGAGGGACTACGCTCGAGAGAGCCCAACATTTAGGCTCTACGCTCGTCAGCGCTCAATCTCCAGCTGTCTCAAGCGAATTGACATGCCTGGAAGACCTGGGCTAGGTTAGAGGGAACTAAGGTGTAGAAGTAATGAATGATCTAAATAAGCCCAGTATTACCGAGCGTTTCGGCAGCAACCTAAATCTGTTTTGGAAGGAAAATAGACAATTTTTCCTTTTGCTGACCTGCATTGTCTTTTTCAAGAGCGCAATCGCCGACCTGAGCTCGATCTCCGGCGCCTCTATGCAGCCTACGCTACTCGATGGTGACAAAGTCTGGGTGAATAAGCTCGCGTACGACATAAAGATACCCTTCACCGAGATATCCCTAGGCCAGCTCTCCGATCCTAGTGGCGGCGATGTAGTCATCATCGACTCTAAAAAGGCTAATAAGCGACTTGTTAAGCGCATTGTCGGCGTGCCTGGCGACACCATCTACATGCAGAACAACGCTCTTGTTATCAATGGCGAGGCCGCGCACTACGAGGTTATCTCCAGAGATGACGATTCCATTATCATTCTGGAAGAGCTCCCGGATAAGACGCATCAGGCGCGCTTGTCCAACCGCTTCGTCAGCCGAACAGCCCGCAGCTACGGACCCACCGTGGTGCCAGAAGGCCAATACTTTGTGTTGGGAGACAATCGCGATAACAGCGCAGACAGTCGTGTCTACAGCTTCGTGCCCAGAGAAGAAATCATCGGCCGCTCAAACTCCGTGGTTTTCTCTCTCGATAGTGACAATAACTATCTGCCCCGCGGCGAGAGATTCCTGGCAGGCCTCGATCAAAATTAGACATTAATCCAAATCAGCCCTGTGCCGTTGAATATGCAGCGTTACAGTACTTCTATGGCCAATAAGTGACGCACCACAGTGAAGCAGCTCATCGAATTCGAGATGATTTAATTATCTTGAAATAAAACCCGCATGAATCGGGTATTGTTAGTAATGCTTTAACTCGTTCAAAAGGCGAGGCTATGGCAGAAATTCTTGTTAAAACTCGTGAGGTAGTCATGAATCAGAAAACCCAGCCCCGCGTCCGGGTGATGAGCAGATTCTTGCTTGCCCTGATGTTGCTTGGGAGTATCCAGGTTTCGATCGCACAGGACTTCGTCTGGGCTCCAGACTTTCCAGTTGGCGCATCGGTTCCGGAGATCTCAGCACAAGATCAGGATGGCAATGTTCAATCATTTGACGGCTTAAAAGGCGAAAAGGGCATGCTCTTAATGATGAGCCGCTCCTTTGACTGGTGACCATACTGTAAAGCTCAGCTCGTGCAGCTGACCGAAATCAGTGATCAGATAGAAGCAATGGGCATCAATGTTGTTGCCCTAACCTTTGATTCAGTGGAAACATTGAAGACCGTGCAGGAAGATCAAGACATTCAGTTCCCTCTTCTTCACGATGAAGAAGTCACCCATGTGAATGCCTTCGGTATTCGCAATTTGGACTACGAACCAGGGCATCGGATTCACGGTATACCGTATCCAGGCATATTCCTGATCGATTCAAACGGAGTCATTAAGGCCAAGTTTGCTGAAGAGAGATATCAAGATCGACCTCCCTTCGATGACATTCTTGAGGCCGTCTCCGGACTTTAAGCGCCATAAAACTAGCGGGGAGCTGCTTGGCTTCCCGCTAGTTTTATACATGGCGACTCTAGCGACGTTTTGGCTACAGCAAAGATCGCCTTGTCCTGTTAGCCTTTTCCCTTTGCCCGCATCAAGTGTAATAATCTAACCCAGCTTCGGCGCGTAATACATAACCCAAGCTACCACGGTGTACTCAGCATAATTCAGCCAGTAGTTTCACAAAATAGCCGAATGTAGAAATGGAACTTCCCCCACACCTTAGCTTTAAGCTCAGCACGAGTCTTGTTCTCCTCGCGCTCGTTATCATTGGATTCTCCTGGCCCGAACTTCATGCGCAGTCCCTGAGTAATTACAACATCCCCAGAGTGAATACGCAGCCGCGAATCGATGGTCAGATAGATCAGGGAGAGTGGAGACAGGCCACGCGCATTGCCGTCAATATAGAAACCAATCCGAATGACAATGTCCCCGCCGAGGTGGAAGCGCACGCCCTGATCATGGAGGATGGCGAGGTGCTGTACGTCGCCTTCATCGCACTAGATCCGGACCCCGATCAAATCCGCGCCTTCTATAGAGACAGAGACTCGATGTGGAACGATGACTGGGTGGCGATTGTTCTGGACACCTTCAACGACGAAAGACGCGCGTTCGAATTCTTTGCCAATCCCTATGGTGTTCAGGCTGATGCGATTCAAGACGATGTGAACAACGATGAAGACGAATCTTGGAATGCCATATGGGACAGCGCTGGACAGATTAACGAAGAGGGCTATGTCGTTGAGATGGCTATTCCGATGAAACAGTTACGTTTTACGCCTAGCGAGAACAGCCAGACCTGGGGCATCGATCTAGTCAGATTCTATCCGCGCGATCGAGGTACGCGAATCGCCAACAACCCTCGAGATAGAAACATATCTTGTTATATCTGTCAGATTAGCAAGGCCGACGGTTTTGCCAATCTAACTCGAAGTAGAAACCTCGAGGTTATTCCTACTGTTACGTCCACTGCGGTGGAAAACAGAAACCCAGCCATGGGTGGTTGGAACAGCGAGAGTATCGATGCAGAAGGTAGTCTCGATGTGCGCTGGGGAATTTCTCAAGACTTATATCTCAACGCGACTCTGAATCCTGACTTCTCTCAAGTCGAGGCTGATAGTGCGCAGTTAGATATCAACAACACTTTCAGCCTGTTTTTCCCTGAGCGAAGAACATTCTTCTTAGACGGCGCTGACTACTTCGATACCTTTGAGCGACTCGTGCACACGAGAAACATTTCCGATCCGGACTATGGCCTAAAACTCACGGGCAAGAGTGGAGGTCACACCTATGCTCTGCTCACTGCCAACGATGTAAATACGAGTTTCTTGATACCCCGCAGCCTAGGCTCCAGCGTTGCCTCACTCGGAGAGATTGAATCTAACGTTGCGATTGGCCGCTATCGCTTCGATATTTTTGAGAATTCCACGATCGGCGCATTGATTACCGATCGCCGGGCTGACGGCTACAATAATACCGTCAGCAGCGTCGATGCGGTACTCAGGCCCACCGACCAAGATTCGATTTCTATTCAGTCCATGCACTCCAGCTCTGAGTATCCCATCCTCATACAGGGCCAATACGGGCAGGCAGCCAGCCTTAGCGATACTAGCCAGCGCCTCGAGTATCGCCACACCGATCGAAGTTGGGATTGGCGTCTAGGCTATACCGACATGGGCGATGACTTCCGCGCCGATCTCGGCTTCGTGAATCGAGTGGATTTCAAGTTCGTCGTGGCCACTGTGGGACACACCTGGCGCGGCGAATCGGGCGATTTCTTCAATCGAATTCGCGTCGCGCTAGACTATGACCGAACCGAAGACCAGTCAGGCCTGCAGCTCGAAGAAGAATTTGAAGTATTCCTCAACATGAACGGCCCTAAGCAGTCATTTCTCAGTGGATTATTCGGTGGTAGCGAGACCTACTGGAACGGCAAATATTTCGACGAACAGTTCAATCAGCTCAGAGTTGGATTTACCCCCAGAGCGAATTTGCGTGTGAGTGCCCTTATGCGAGTCGAGGATATTGTCGACTTTGCCAATACTCGCCTAGGCAGGTCGAAGCGCTTTGGTCCTAGCGTCAATTATCGCTGGGGCAAGCATCTGGAGTTAGATCTAGATCATACTCTACAACAATTCGATGTAGACGGCGGCAGGCTATTTACCGCGAATCTGACTGACTTAAAGACGACTTACCAATTTAGTGCACGCAGCTTTCTTCGCTTAACGCTCCAATATACGGACAACAAACGCAATCAGGATCTCTACGTCAGGTCAGTGCAGGCACGCACTAAGCAACTCACCACACAGCTTCTCTACAGCTATAGATTCAGCGCCGCCACGCGTTTCTTTATCGGCTACTCCGATGCCGGCTTTCAGAACGACACCTACGACGCCATCGAGAAAACCAATCGCACAGTGTTTGCTAAGTTTAGTTATGCCTGGTTGCCTTAAGGATACTTTTTAGCAAGATTCCTCACCCGCTAATTACCTCAAAATAGAACGCTAAAACACCTCAGGTTCTCCTATTAAAAGACTCGAGCTGTAGGTAAAATGGCGCCTTCTTTTCCCGCCACTCGGACGTACTATCCAATGGGTCAACAAACTTCGCTATATCAGAAGCATCTCGATTCCGGCGCCAAGATGGTCGATTTCGCCGGATGGGATATGCCCATTAATTATGGCTCCCAGATAGAAGAACATAATCTGGTTCGAAACCAAGCGGGCATCTTCGACGTATCACATATGACAGTAGTCGATGTGTCTGGCGATGAGGCTGAAGCATTCCTGCGCTATCTATTGGCGAACGATGTTGCCAAATTAGATGAAGTTGGGCGGGCTTTATACAGCGGCATGTTAAATGAGGCCGGCGGCGTTGTTGACGACTTGATTGTCTATCGCATGAGTTTCGGCTATCGCGTTGTGGTGAACTGCGCTACTCGCGACAAAGACTTGGCCTGGATACGCACCCACGCAGCAGACTTCGGCGTAAGCATTGAAGAACAGCCACAGCTCTCTATCCTTGCCGTTCATGGGCCTGAGGCAATCGACAAAGTCTGTTCGATACTGACTAGTGACCGCGCCGCAATAGGCATTGATCTAAAGAATTTCCGCGGCTTCGAATCGGGTTCCTGGTTCATAGCTCGCACTGGCTACACAGGAGAAAAAGGTCTCGAACTAATCCTGCCCAGTGAAGAGGCTCCAGGAATTTGGGATAAACTATTAGCAGTAGGCGTCAAGCCCGTAGGCTTGGGCGCAAGAGATACACTACGCCTGGAAGCAGGAATGAATCTCTATGGCCACGACATGGATGAAACGACTTCACCCATCGCCGCCAATATGAAACAAACAATCGCCTGGCAACCCGAGGACCGTGAGTTCATTGGCCGGCAGGCGGTCACGGCGCACTTAGCAGAGAACGAGGCTGGCACAATGCCAATCCTTACCGGGCTAGTTCTGGAACAGCGGGGTGTGCTACGAGAGGGCCAGAAGGTTCTATGCGAAAATGGAGAGGGCGTGATTACCAGCGGTAGCTTTTCTCCCACATTGAAGCATTCAATCGCATTGGCTAGAATCCCCCTGGATAGCGGCGCCTGCCAAGTAGATATTCGCGGCACACTGACCAACGTGCGGATAGTAAAGCCAAACTTCGTGCGCTTCGGCAAGAAGGTATTCGAGTAGAAGATTGAGATTTCACACAGTAATTAGATCTACTAATTCAGAGCGATTCAGCTACCTGGTAGAGTTAAAACCAACACCGATTAAAAGAGGAATACCTAGTGAGCACATATCCAGACAATCTTAAATACGCCGCCACTCATGAATGGGTTCGACTCGAAGGTGATGGCACTGCAACAGTAGGCATCAGCAATCATGCGCAGGATGCATTGGGTGATATCGTATTCGTGGAACTGCCGGAAATAGGCGCTACAATTAACGCGAAAGATGAAGTAGCGGTTGTAGAATCTGTTAAGGCTGCATCGGATGTGTACAGCCCAATATCTGGTGAAATTATCGCTACCAATGCCACGCTCGCCGATACCCCGGAAACGGTTAATGCAGTTCCCTACGACGGCGGTTGGTTCTATAAAATCCAGATTAGTGATGAGCAAGAGTTAGATGAATTAATGGATGCCGACGCATACTCGGATCACTGCGAAGAGGGTTAAGTAGCTGAGCGACGTAGGCAAATAAATTTCGCCAACAACGCGCATCGGCTTACTCTTCACCCGTTTAATCATTTCAATATCAAAGATGAATTATGTTTTCTGAAAGGACAGTAATGCAAACGCAATCCAATCCGGCGACTAAGAACGATTCCGCACAAAACGATTCCGCGGTGTCTCTCGAAGCTCTGCAGTACCACGGCGAATTTATCGATCGGCACATTGGTCCAAACAAAATTCAGATAGAGCAAATGCTGCAGACACTGAATTTAGAATCGCTAGATGATCTTATTGCCAATACTGTTCCCGAAGCGATCCTACTGAAAAGCGCCCTAGAATTGGATGACCCGCTCACTGAAAATGCGGCATTGGCAAAACTAAAAGCAATCGCGGAACAAAACAGTACGGCGAAATCATTTATAGGGCTCGGCTACTACGACACCTTTACTCCAAACGTAATCTTACGCAACGTATTGGAAAATCCTGGTTGGTACACGGCATACACACCTTATCAGCCTGAGATTTCACAAGGTCGTTTAGAGTGTCTACTCAATTTCCAACAGATGACTCTGGACCTAACCGCAATGGATCTGGCGAACGCATCCTTACTTGATGAGGCGACTGCCGCTGCGGAGGCCATGTCACTCGCGAAGCGCGTGAGCAAGAACAGAAAGGCGAATAAATTCTTCGTTGATCAACACTGTTTCCCACAGACCATCGATGTCATAAAGACTCGAGCAGAATGTTTCGGCTTCGAGCTAGTCATAGGTGATATCAATGATGCCGAGCTGTCCGAATTGTTTGGTGCTATTTTTCAATATCCCGCGGTCACCGGCGAAGTACGGGATCTAACTGATATCATCAGCCAACTCCATGAACACAAAGCGATCGCTGTAGTCGCGGCAGACCTAATGAGCCTGACTCTTTTAAAGCCTCCGGGAGAGATGGGAGCAGATGTTGTTACCGGCACTACACAGCGCTTCGGCGTACCCATGGGATACGGCGGTCCGCATGCCGCCTACTTCGCTACCAAAGAAGAATACAAGCGTGCCGTGCCCGGCCGCATCATCGGCGTCTCCGTTGATAAACGAGAACGACAAGCATTTCGTATGGCACTGCAGACCCGCGAGCAACATATACGCCGCGAGAAAGCGAACAGTAATATTTGTACAGCACAGGTTTTGCTAGCAAATATTTCTGCCCTGTATGCCATGTATCATGGGCCCAAAGGTCTTAAGAATATTGCTCAGCGAATTCACCGACTGACTTCTATAATGGCCGTAGGATTCCAGAGCGCTGGCATTGATTTAGTAAACGAGAACTTCTTCGACACACTTACCCTAAAGGTCGACGTTGAAGATTTGAACACTATTTTGGAGCGCGCGAAGGCGAACCAAATAAATTTACGTATCGATAGAGCCGAGCAAGACAAGACAATCGGTATAAGTCTCGACGAATGCTCCTCTAGTAAAGATGTTGAAAATATTTGGCAAGTCATTCTTGGCGATTCAGCACAGAAATTATCTGCTGCCGCTATTGATGCTCAGATCGTAAGCGGTGAAAAGGCAGCATTTATCCCAGATAACTTGATTCGTCGCAGCGTGTACTTACAACACCCCAACTTCAATAATTATCACAGTGAAACTGAGATGATGCGGTATTTGAAGAAGCTCGAGGACAAAGATATTTCACTTACCCATTCGATGATTGCGTTGGGCTCCTGCACGATGAAACTTAATGCCGCTGCGGAAATGGCCCCTATTAGTTGGCCTGAGTTTGCAAAGCCACATCCGTTTACGCCAATAGAACAGATGTCAGGCTATCAACAGATGATTTCTGGCCTAGAAAAAATGCTAGAGGTAATTACCGGTTTCGATGCTGTAAGTATGCAACCGAATTCGGGCGCTCAGGGTGAATACGCTGGCCTGCTTGCTATCAAAAAATATCTAGCGAGCACCGGTGAGAGCGCTCGTGATGTATGCCTAATACCTAGCTCCGCACATGGCACGAATCCCGCCAGCGCACAGATGATTGGCATGAAGGTTGTACTCGTAGCCTGTGATGACAATGGCAATATCGATGTTGAAGACCTGCGTAGCAAAGCGGAGGCGAATACTGACAATCTCGCTGCGCTGATGATTACTTACCCTTCAACACACGGAGTGTACGAGGAAGCCGTCAAAGAAATCTGTCAGATCGTTCATGATCATGGCGGGCAGGTATATATGGACGGCGCCAATCTCAATGCGCAGGTTGGGGTATCCAAACCCGCTGATATCGGAGCTGATGTCTCTCACGTAAACCTACACAAAACATTCTGTATTCCACATGGTGGCGGTGGACCAGGCATGGGTCCAATCGGAGTGAAGAAGCACCTTGCGCCATACGTGGCGAACCATTCCCTAATTAAACTAAATGGCCCAGAGGCTGACAACAGTGCAGTCTCTGCCGCACCTTGGGGCAGCTCCGGAATACTACCAATTTCCTGGATGTACATCGCTATGATGGGCGCTGAGGGGCTATTGAAAGCGACTCAGGTGGCAATCCTAAACGCGAATTATGTCGCTGTGAGATTGGCCGGACACTACCCTGTGCTCTACACCGGCCGCAATGGCATGGTGGCTCATGAGTGTATTATCGATCTACGACCACTCAAACTCAGTTCAGGCATCAGTGAGGAAGATGTCGCTAAGCGACTTATGGATTTCGGTTTCCACGCCCCGACTATGTCTTTTCCAGTAGCTGGAACGCTGATGATCGAGCCTACTGAAAGTGAGTCGAAGGCGGAGCTGGATAGATTCATCGACGCGTTGATCCTAATTCGCAAAGAAATCGCAGAAGTTGAATCGGGCAATATCGATGCTGAGAACAATCCGTTAAAGAATGCACCACACACACTCGCCGACATGATGGATGAGAGTTGGGATAGGCCTTATAGTAAGATGCAGGCCGCCTATCCTAATCAGCCAGAAGGCGTAGTTCCTTCGAACAAGTACTGGCCGAGTGTAAACCGTATTGATAATGTATATGGAGACAGGAATTTATTCTGTGCCTGCCCAAGCATTGAGAGCTATGAATAACTTCGGCAATGAGATGCTGGAACTCGGTTAGTCCGAGTCCTTTCCATCGATATGCGAATTGCGCATTCTCTTGAGAGCTTCTAATTCATTCTGAATCCGTTCCAATTTATTCCCAAGCTCCTTCTTTTCCGAGATGATTTCTTCATCTTCTTTAGATTCAAACTGCTTATAACTCGAATACAACTTCACCTTTTCCAATTTTAGCTGAACAGATTTATATGACTTGAAGTTAGAAACTCGACGCCTTACAGAAAGACCTGGGATCAACACTAACGATACTGCAAAAATATAAGGTAGAGAAACCCAAAATAGAAAAATGAATTGAACATATTGCTTAGTTGGTGTGGTTGATTGAATCATAACTGCTACCCTCTGTTTTACATCTGTTCCATATTTACGAACACCAAATCGAAAAAGTGAAGAGCTCTGCTAGGTAGGTAGCTCGATTTTCCAAATTCTAGGTTCTAAGCTCTTGGCGGCAAACCGTGAACCAGTGTAATACTCTTCAATGTAGTACCAGCACGGCGGAATTCAGAAAGAGCTTGATAATCATCGTCGCTGTACCACTGCTTAGCTAGCTCCTCTGAGGGAAACTTGAAGATAATGACGCGACCTTCAAGTGGAAATTCCCCTTCGAAATTTTCATGGCTATCGTCGAAGGTAACAAATTCGCCGCCAAATTTTTTCAATATGGGAAAAAATCCCTTCTCGTACTTACGATATTCACTCGTGTCTTTAACTACGAGGTTAGCTATCATATAAACTTCTACATCAGACATATTTTCACCTTACGTATTTTAAAAAATAGTTCGTTCTATTTCCCGCTATATAAAGTCGCACCACGAATACTACCCGGTAGCGTTAACTATACCCAACCACATAATCAAAACAGAAAGGTTACCAATGGCAAATATAACGAGCCTGTGCAGCACATTGTTATAACTAAGATGAATTATACTGTGAAGTGCTCGCGCAGCGACGAATATCCACGCGCTGATTACGGGTAGTTGCCCTGTCTGATCCAGCGCCAGATACACAGCACCACCGGCATAGAACAGTGTCGGAACTTCGAAAAGATTATTGAGATTACGTGTCGTCTTGGCGACGAAATCTGGAATATCGTGCCCCTGCATTAAGCTGTAGTAGTTCTGCGGCACCTCTCCGCTCTTTACGGACCCAATTCTCACGCGCGCCGTAAGCACCATAATTATCGTAGTTAGAATGACCAGCATAAACATTGCGTGTAACATCTTATCCCCCCTTTTTTAGCCGCGACAACGACCTCTGTCTGTTCACGGTCAATTCGCAGTATAATTCCAACTCATTCCATTAAACAGCACTCAGGGGCACAGACTTGACCGCAAACAATTATGCTAACCATATAGCTACACTTACCCGCACGTATAGCGATGCCCTGCAATATGTCAGCAATCAGGACACGCAGCCAGCATCGGTACTAGTCCATAGCGGCGCGCAAGAGCACTACTATGGGGATGATCGAGGCGTGGCATTTCAGGCTTACGGCCACCTGCTGCACTGGATACCAGTCAATCGCCCCAATCAATTCGTCTATTTTCGTCCCGATGCGAAGCCCATCTATTTCCAGATCGTGCCCAACGATTTCTGGCACGAACAGGATATAGGCGTTGAACCAGAGTGGGAGGAAACGCTCGCTATCGTTAGATTGAGCAACTTAGATGAGCTCTGTGCCCAGCTAAAACAGTATTGTGTAGCGGATATTGCCTACATCGGTGGACATGCCGACATCGCCGCCTCTCTTGGCATCGATAAGTCCTTGATTAACCCAAAAAGACTACTAGCCTATCTAGATTTCTCGCGAGCCGTGAAAACAGGCTATGAGCTCGAGCAGTTGCGTGAAGCTAACTGCATAGCTCTCCTCGGCCATGCCGCTGCGAAGGCCCGTTTTTTAGAGGGAGGAAGTGAATATGAGATCCACATGGCCTTTCTGCAAGCCACACAGAGTCTGGAAGACGAGTGCCCTTATGCCAATATCGTAGCGCTCAATGAGAAAGCTGCGATATTGCACTATCAGTTCAAGCGCAAAACAATCAAGGGTCAAGGTCGGGTCTTGTTGATAGATGCCTGTCTCTTATACACATCTCCGAGCCCACGAGACGCTAC
>OJEF01000173.1_pt1 | contig 19005 bp, 13 predicted proteins | sample 1593041 | NCBI WGS metagenome assembly OJEF01 (sample SAMN05416790, study PRJEB24817) | seawater metagenome | isolation source: Sea water | place: Canada:Atlantic | collected 2013-11
CTACACCTCTCTATTCGTCGGCAGCGTCAGATGTGTATAAGAGACAGGTATTAGGTGGCGCATATTCTTGCACATAAATTGACTGATCATAGATATCTATGGCTACCGCATACTCTGGAATGTCCGCATCGTAGAGCCGATAACAACTTATACCCGCCTTTTTACGCCAACCTTCTAGCTTTCTTTGATTCTTCTTCAAGCGATTGAGTACCATTGTGGCACCCTCAGTCAATTGCTGTGCTGGCGCAGGTGTGCTTAAACGCGCCGCAATGCTTGCAGACTTAGAGGTCATATCTTCAAAGATCAACAATTTACACGGAATAGTTCCGTTGAACAGACTGTATTGCTTAGTCGGTGACAGATCAGTTTCTCGACCTAAGTCAAGATTGCCGGTGAAAATTCCAGCCCTCCAACCATGAAAATTCTTCTGTAACACTGTTCCCAATTTTTGGTAAAGCGGAATTAACTCCTCTACTTCGCCTAAACGCTCTCCGTAAGGGGGATTAGTAAGCAGCAGACCACGCTCAGCGGTGGGCTTACCAAATTGATCGATGGGCTTGTGGGCCAAACGAATATGGTCATCTAATCCTGCATTCTCAATATTCTTGGTGGTGTACTCAAGTACTCGTGGATTAGCATCATAGCCGCGAATGTCGAGATCGAGTCCTTCAAGACCTGAAGCCTTACGCTGATGGGCTTCATCAACCAATGCTTGCCAGAGCTCAGAATCATGTTGTAGCCACTGATCAAACCCATATCGCTCACGCAGCATTCCCGGCGCAATATCTGCGGCCATCATAGCCCCTTCGATAATTAACGTACCGCTACCACACATAGGGTCAAGTAATGCTCCACCCTCCTTAATCATGGCCGGCCAGCCCGCTCTAAGAAGCAACGCCACAGCCAAGTTTTCTTTAATCGGAGCGCTACCTTGGCCCGTTCGATAGCCACGGCGATGTAAACTTTCTCCAGAAATGTCTAATGAGACAGACACACGACCTTTGTGCTGACGAACCTGTATGCGAATATCTGGATTTTTAGTATCTACATTGGGTCGCTCACCCTCGATTCGACGAATACGGTCAACCACCGCATCCTTAACTCGCTGTGAACCATACATGGTGTTATCTATTAGCCGAGAGGTACCAATGAAGTCGATAGCAATACTTTGAGCCGCAGAAAAGTGCGCCTCCCAAGGTATGTCATTACATTGTTCGTACAAGTCATTTGATTCGTTAAGCATAAAACTGTGTAAGGGCTTCAATACTCTGTTGGCCAAACGCGACCAAAGGCAAGCCCTATACGCAACCTCCATAGAGCCCTTAAATGAGACGGCAGCGACCGTTTCTTTTATTGCTTCAGCACCAATAGCCTGTAATTCTTCAGCCAAAAGCAACTCTAGTCCTTTTGGGCAAGTCGCCAGCCAGTCGGTTTGCGAGGGTACTTGGGACACTTATTTTACCTTTTGATTTGATTGACCGTTGACCTTAAATCCACAAATACAAAAAAATATCTGAACTAAAAGAACAACGGTAAGTCTAAAATTTTGCGTGTTTAAGAAAGCGCACATGATATAGGTGTTTAAACTATTTTGTTTAAAAATAACCCATCTACTACATACAAGTCGTTTAGCTGTGTACTTGCGTAGCATGAGACAGAACCTATATTTCCTTTGATCTAAGTAGAGCAGGAGATGTCTATGAAGAAACACAAGAGAGATCCCGAACATCGTTCGTATGTAAAGGGTTACCAAGCTGCAATTCAGGGTCGTTCACTATCCGTTTGTCCTCATCAAGAAAACACAACAATAGCCTACCACTGGTCGAGGGGTTGGCGTGAGGGCCGAAAAGATGGATGGTCCGGATATAATACCACCGCCTGTCAACACAAAGCCGGCAATCTGGTACTTAACCATTAAATGTTAGCACTTAGTCATTAAAGGCAATGGCGGTGACAAAAATCATATCTCCGCCATTGCAATAGGCTCAACTAATCATCTACCGATGCCTGCACCAAATTGAGTAATTCTCGCAGCGCTACCGAGATCATTGCAAAATCAGACTGAGGTACCTTACGCAAGTCTTTTATCATCAGCTTCCAGCGACCGATGAGCTCTGCCTGCTGATTTTTCCAAGATTCTATTACTGAGGGATCGGCCCTACTTGATTTAGACAAACACGCAGTGAGCCTGCGGCGTTGACTTTCTAGATCATCAACGTAGGTTTCCCGCGCTAAGTCTTGCCAGCGACTATCAGGCTGTAAGCTCACTATTTGCGCCATAAACCAATCAAGTGACAAGAACTCGCCGAGACTAAAGTAGACCTCCGCAACCTGCTGCACAGGAACTTTTGACAAAATAGCGGTCTGCACAACTCCCATACTCATAAACATACTATCCGTGGCGGCAAGCCTCTCTGCTAGTGTCAGCTCCACTCCCAAGGCTGTCAGCTCATCACGCTCACCCCCCCAGAGTGCTCGCCACTGATCTTTTTGCAGCATTGGTAGTTCAGTCAACAAAGCCTCTGTGGGTTGCGAATACTGAGCAATCAGTGACTCACAACTAAGATTCAATCGATGATTTCTTAAGAACCAACGTGTTGCGCGGCGTGCTAATCTCACTAAAATATGGAGTAGCTCAATCTCCATGGCGGCCGGCAAGCGTGGCTGATGATCCTCAACTTGTTGCCATAACTTTTTAATGCCAAGCACTTCAACGACGATGGTATAGGCCTTTACAACATCTTCTGCAGACGCGCCTGTGGACTCCATCTGCCTAAAGAAAAAACTAAAGCCAACCCGATTAACCAAGTCATTAACGATTTGATTGATCGCAATTTCATTGGCTAATGAATGAGTTTCTAAGGCATCAGGAAAACGCGACACTAAAGCCTCAGGGAAATAGTTCGTTACTGACTGGGCAAGCCATGGATCGCTTAATAAGTCTGATTCCGCCAGAGCTTCCTTCAGTGCCACTTTGGAGTAACAAATGAGCACAGATAATTCTGGTCTTGTCCAACTCGGCTGGTGACGATTAATTCTGTCAGAGAATTGTTCGTCACTGGGCAAAAACTCAAGATCACGATTAATCTTGTCGCTGTTTTCAAGCCAACCAAGATACCGCTGGTACTCTGAATGTTGCTGCTGACTTCGCGCCATCGCTAAACTAATAGCCTTAGTCTGCCGCACATTATTATCTAACACTAAAGCAGCGACATCGTCCGTCATACTGGCCAGTAATATATTTCTTTCTTCAACACTTAGTTCACCAACCGAAACCTGCTTATTAAGCAGTATCTTTATATTCACCTCGTGATCAGAGCAATCAACACCGGCTGCATTATCAATGAAATCTGTATTACACAAGCCGCCGCGCAAGCAAAACTCAACTCGTCCAAGCTGAGTCATACCGAGGTTACCGCCCTCACCCAAAACTCGGCATTGCAAGTCACGGCCATCGACTCGCAATGCATCATTAGCTCGATCGCCAACCTCTGCATTATTTTCTGAAGATGCCTTTACATAAGTCCCAATACCGCCATTCCAAATAAGGTCAACCTTTGCTTTAAGTAGGTAATTGATTAATTCTGTTGGCGTTACTCGATCGTCATCTATGCCAAAGCGTGCTTTGATCTCTGATGTTAAGATCAAGGATTTTGCACTGCGTGAGTACACCGCACTGCCTGGTGACAATAAGGTTTTATCAAAGTCATCCCACGTCGTTCTTGGCGTGTCAAAAAGTCGCTGTCGCTCCGCGAAGGTTGTCTTTGCGTCTGGCGTCGGGTCCACGAATATATGGAGGTGATTAAAGGCTGCGACCAACTGAATATGCTCAGAAAGCAGCATACCGTTACCAAATACATCGCCCCCCATGTCGCCAATACCGATCACACTAAAGTCTTCAGTTTGAATATCTACACCAATCTCATGAAAGTGCCTTTGCACGGCGACCCAAGCACCGCGCGCCGTAATGCCCATACCTTTATGATCGTAGCCATTGCCTCCGCCTGAAGCGAAGGCGTCACCCAACCAAAAGTTGTTGGCTTCAGAAATTTCATTAGCAATATCAGAAAATGTTGCCGTACCTTTATCAGCAGCGACAACGAGATAAGGATCGTCAGCATCCCTACGCACGACTTCCAATGGCGGTAACAATTTATCATCGACTATATTGTCACTAATATCTAAGAGAGCCTGAACATAAAGCATATAACTGGCGATACCCTCTTGAATGAACGCCTCACGCCCCGCCGCGGGGTTTGCGTGCTTCGCCACAAAGCCACCTTTGGCCCCGGTTGGCACAATTACTGCATTTTTAACCTGCTGAGCTTTTACCAAACCAAGCACTTCGGTTCTGTAGTCTTCAACTCGGTCCGACCAACGCAACCCACCTCTGGCCACTTTACCACCGCGCAAATGAACACCTTCAACCCGAGGAGAATAGACAAAGATCTCATATGCTGGCCGTGGTTCGGGTGCCAAGCTAATTTGCCTAGCAGCTAGCTTAACTGAAATATAAGACTTGAACGTGCCGTCCTCAACCGTCTGGAAAAAATTGGTCCGCAACGTCGCCTGAACTAATTCAAGATAACCACGAATAACATTATCTTCACTAATATTACTAATTAGATCTAAGCCACTAAGTATCTTTTTTACCAGACCTTCGGCCCTCTCAGAGTGACTTTCTGAGGCATAGCGTGGATCAAAATAACTTTTGAATAAAGCGACTAGATTACGCGTAATGTCTAAGTACTTAGATAGAGTGTCAGCAATAAAATCTTGACTATAGGGAACGCTTAATTGCTTAAGATAACGCGCATAGAGACGCAACATGGCTACCGAGCGCCAGTCTAATCTCGCACCAATGACCAAACGGTTAAAGCTGTCATTCTCTGCTTCTCCACGCCACACTTGGAGTAATGCATCTTTGAAACTCTGTTGCACGGCAGGGACGTCGACATTCATATCCAAAGAAAATGTTAGTAAAAAATCCTGCATCCATACGGTATTTTCAGCTTCTGCTTGTATCTTATAGGGATGCTCCATAACCACCCTAAAACCGAGGTTTTCGAGCATTGGAATCATATCGGAAAGTTCCAAAGGAGAACCTCTGTGAAACAGTATTAGATTGAGATTTTCACTGTCATTTGCAGAGTCACTTATGAAATCAATCGCCAACTCATCTATACCTTCCAAGGCATCAAACTGAGTAATATGCTGAAGCGCTTGAGCAGGCTCGTAGATTTCCCGATAGGCTCCTGAAAAAGCATTATGAAAACGACGATATACTCCCGATCCGTCGGCCTCACCAAAGTCGGCAATAGCCAGCTCTTTAAACTCATCGCTCCAATCACGAGTGGTCTTTTCAACCAAGGCTTGCAGCGAAAGAATATCTACTGATAGATACTTTTGACTCTGAATCTTAAACACTAAGTAAAGCCTGACTAGTACTGAGTCAGGTATAAACTGAGTGGTAAATTCACTTTCTACCGCATCCAGTTCATGGCCTATTTTTTCTTGTAACTTTTCTCTTAAATCCGTCGTAAATGATTCTCTTGGGAGATAGATTAAGCAGCTAACAAATTTATCAAAAGGGTCGGCATGCATAAATACCTTAACCACCCTGCGCTCATAAATCTGCCAAATACCAATGGCAGTCTCAGATAAAACCTCTTTGTTAACTAACAGGAGTTCGTCCCGCGGATGCGAGTCCAAAATGGTCAGCAATGCTTTGCCATCATGGCTATTAGCGTTTAGGCCCGAATTCTCCATAACCCAATTGACCTTCTCACGAAGAATTGGAATACGCCGTGGGCTGTAAGAATAAAACTGAGTCGTATACAGACCTAAAAACCTGATCTCACCGATGGGCTGGCCATCACTATTAAAGCGCTTCACCACTACATAATCGGAATACACATCGCGATGGACTCGCGAGCGTTTAGAAGACTTTGTCACGGTCAGTATCTGCTCATCTTCGTAAAGCGCCTTGACACCCTCGCTAAGATGATCAACCGATTCATGTCGTAAATCACCGCGATACTTTTGCAACACGCCACAGGCGCTGCCGGCTACTTCTTGGAGAGATACCTGGTCGCTATCAACGTGCAGTTCAAATTCAGCGCAGCCAGTAAATACAAAATAACCGTCATAAATCCATTGCAGAAACGCTATGGATTCATCTAACTGCTCCACCTTGGGCGCATTTTTTTTTAATTCTTCTATTAACTTCTCAACACGCAGTCGCATCGCCGCATAACTATCCACAACCACGCCAACATCATCGAGCACCAGCAGCAGTTCTCTTTCTAACTCATTCATCTCTCGGTCAGACAGTAAATCAACTTCAATGGTAATTAAGGACTCTTTCTCTGCGCCCTCAACAAAACTTGAAGAAATTTCGTGCACGGTACCAGCGGCATCACGCGCAACCCATACGGGATTACTTTGTAAGGTGAATATATTTAATCCGCGCCGATTAAGCGCCATACGCAAAGAGTCAACAAGAAATGGCATATCGAGCTGATTAATATAAATAGTGCAGTATTGACTCGACCATCCATCCACTTTTACCGAAGGATTGAACACCCTCACCTTCGCACCCTGCTTCTCCGGGATATTTAAAGGCTTCTCAGCAAACAAGTACAAACCCCATATATTCCAAAAAATATCCTCAGCAGGACGTTTCAAATAGTCCGCATCGGGATAGAAATGAATGGCATTGGCTGTAAAGTTGTTAAATTGTGCTTGCTGGGACTTATTAATCTTTTTCTTGGCGATCACAGCCAATGATTTGATCAAATCTTGACGACGGTCATCTTTTTTTACGTCCATGAGAAGAATTTGCAACCTTTTAATGTTTTTAAAGTCTGTAAATTAAGCAACCTGTATGCTCGTAGTCTAAGGTAACAAATTGTGGTGCTAAGGTGTGTAAGTATTAGCAGTTTATTTGTATTTTTCAGTACCGTTTTGCTACCACTTTAAAAAATAGTTTAAACCACTCAAACAGAGTTTGTGTGTTGCATCTTAAGATACTAAAATCAACACCCGACCAAATAAGTATAAAACATAGATAGAGGTAGACCTTGCAACAAGATATCGAACAACTCAGACAGTGGCTAGGCGGCAAAATTGTCGGCCAAGAACATCTTATTGAGCGCCTAATGATTGCCCTCCTTGCCGACGGGCATTTGCTGGTCGAAGGTGCGCCAGGCCTCGCAAAGACTAAGGCCATCAAGACGCTCTCTGAAGGCCTAGAAGCTGACTTTCACCGTGTCCAATTTACGCCTGACTTGTTACCTGCTGATATAACGGGCAGTGACATTTATCGTCCTCAAGAGGGTACCTTTGAGTTTCAAGCTGGCCCGCTGTTTCATAACTTGGTACTAGCCGACGAAATCAACCGTGCGCCAGCCAAGGTGCAATCCGCGCTTTTAGAAGCGATGGCAGAGCGTCAAATTTCCGTTGGTAAAAATACCTATCCGCTTCCAGAGTTGTTTTTGGTGATGGCAACGCAAAATCCGATCGAGCAAGAAGGCACTTACCCCTTGCCAGAAGCCCAAATGGATCGCTTTTTAATGCACATCTTGGTTGATTATCCTGCGCCTGAAACTGAGCGAGCGATTCTTGCACTCTCACGACAAGAGGCTCGCCACGAACAGGGCAGTACTATTGAGCCTTTAAGTCAAAAAATCCTGCTCGCTGCACGACAAGAAATTGGCCAGGTACACATGTCCGATGCCGTCGAAGAGTATTTAGTGCAACTGATCTTGGCGACACGTAACTCTGAATCATATGGTGGCGAACTCGCACAATGGTTAGATTATGGGGCAAGTCCTAGAGCCACTATTGCTTTGGACAGTTGTAGTCGAGCATTGGCATGGATGGAAGGTCGAGATTTTGTAACACCTGATGATATTCGTGCGATTGCCCATGACGTATTGCGTCATCGGTTAATATTGAGTTTCGAGGCTGAGGCCAGTGGTATAACCGCTAATCAAGTAATCGATAAACTTTTGGACACAGTGCCCTCTGCCTAGTGAAACCATCGTAATGACAGTGACCCATGAAGACCCACTACACCCGGCCATCGCCAGCCTCAAAGAGATGGTGAAACTGCGCTATGGCGCTCGCGAGCTCACCGGATTTCCTCAAGTACAGGCTCGGCAGATGCTAGCTGGCGGCCATAAATCTCGCTTTCGTGGCCGCGGTATGGATTTTGATCAAGTGCGTATATATCAACCGGGTGATGATGTTCGCAGTATTGACTGGCGTGTTACCGCACGCACCCAGATGCCTCACACTAAGATTTTTAGTGAAGAGCGTGAGAGACCTATATTAGTCATTAGTGATCTCCGGAATCCGATGTTCTTCGGAAGTCAGCGCTTAAAGTCAGTGGTGGCCTGTGAAATATCTGCCGCACTAGCATGGGCTGGATTAGCTGCGAATGATCGCTCCGGCGGATTAATTTTTGGTCAGCAACAACAAATGGATGTCAAACCTCGGCGCAGTCATCACGCTGTGCTTAAATTCATTCATGGTCTGCAGGACTACAGCGCCAAATTATTAAACCTGCAAGACAGTGATAGTTCCAGTGCCGATCGTTATAGTCTTGCTGAAATGCTAGAGGAATCTCGGCGTTTCGTACTCCCCGGCAGCACTGTGTTTATTGTCAGTGATTTCCATGATCTCAATGATGACTGCGAGCGTCATCTTTTTGAACTTGCACGCCACGGTAACCTTAATTTTTGCCACGTGTTTGACAATATTGAAAAGGAACTACCACCACCATCATTGTATGCTGTCAGTGACGGACTGCATCAAACGCTATTAGATACCAGTAACGCTCATTTGCGTGAGCGCTTTCAGCAAGCGTTTGTTGATCGGAGTACGCGCTTACGCAAAATGAGTGAAAAACTCTCTGCTGGTCTGCTGCCCTTCAGCACCGATGATAATGTTATCAATGTACTGCGACGCGCCTATGGCAAAAGACGCAGCAACAGCAGAAGTAATTAATAATGCAAGCCGACCCTCTCGCACAACTTCGTGACATTCAGCTACCTGAAGCTATTTCTTGGTGGCCGCTAGCGCCTGGTTGGTGGATATTGATTATGTTCGCGGCGAGCTTCTTAGGCTGGACTGTGTTTCGGCTCCTAAAACACCATCGCTCTAACCTTTACCGTCGGCAAGCTATTAAAAATCTCTCTCGAATCAATGCTCAACAAGATCTCACCGTCAACCAAAAGCTGGTACTTTTATTTGAGACTCTTAAGCAAACAATCAAAAGCGCTTATCCAGATCAAAATTTTAGTAGTCTTGACTTAAATGCCTTTGTGAACATTTTACAACAAAGCTGTAGTGTGACTATTTTTAAAGACTTACCGGCTGACCTAAATGTGATCCTATACGGCAAAGCTACCGTTGCAGAGACAGGCAATGAGCTTGTCGAAAAACTGATGCTCAGCGCCAAAATCTGGATCGAAAAACATCACACCCAGACTAAATTGGAGGTCACAACCCTATGTTGAGCCTTCTCTGGCCCTGGGCTTTAGCTCTGGCACCCCTCCCCTTTGTTTATCGCTGGTTACAAAAACCCGCAGAGATCAATATTCGTGCTCTGCGCGCACCGATGCTTGCAGCTGTCGCTGCCGTTGAGCCGGTCTCCTTGAAGGTAACAACTTGGCGTAATCGGCTGTTGATGACTTTATTAGCGCTATGCTGGCTTAGCGTCCTACTGGCAATCGCCCGGCCTGTTTATATTGGAGATCCCGTAGCTCTGCCTACCGCCGGACGTGACATACTCATTGCGGTCGACATTTCTGGGAGTATGGAACGCAAGGACATGGTTCTTCGCGGTCAAGCGGTTGATCGTCTAGTGGCCGTTAAAGCGGTGGTTGGCGATTTTGTTGTAGAACGGGCTGGAGATCGATTAGGTCTGGTTCTGTTTGGCGAAAAAGCCTACTTGCAAACGCCTCTGACCTTTGATCGGGAGACCATGCAAACGCTTTTACTAGAGGCTCAGATTGGCTTTGCAGGCAACGGTACTGCAATCGGTGACGCAATTGGTCTGTCAGTAAAACGACTTCAAGACCGCCCTAAAGATCATCGCGTACTCATTTTACTGACAGATGGCTCTAATAACGCAGGCGCTCTGGAACCCAGTGAAGCTGCTGATCTTGCTCGGCGCGCCAAGGTCAAAATTTATACCATTGGGATAGGCGCAGAGCGTCAAGAACAACGCGGTTTATTTGGTCGTACCACGGTCAATCCAAGCGCCGATTTAGATGAAGCCACCCTGACCGAAATAGCTAGAACAACTGGAGGCCAATATTTTCGGGCACGTGATCCACAAGAGCTCGCTTCAATCTATGAGCAACTCAACAAACTAGAGCCTATCGAACAGGATGCAGAGACTATCCGCCCAGTTGCTACTTTATTTCACTGGCCACTGGCTATCGCTTTTATGCTGAGTCTAATTGTGTTTACCGTTAATCGTCGCAGGGGGGGGGCACGTTAATCTTATGTTTGAGAATTTAACTGAGCTTACTAACAACTTCCACTTTCTGCGGCCTTGGTGGTTTATGGGTCTTCTACCGGTGGCCGCTGTAGTGGCGTTTTACAGCTGGCGTAAACGTAGTGCCGGTAGCTGGGAAAATATCATTAACCCCGAATTACTACCCTTTTTAATGCAGGGCTCAGAGGGTAAGAAAGTGGTCAGTAACACCTGGTTATTGACCATTGTTGTTGGGGCTTGGATCATCTGTTGCCTTAGTCTAGCCGGCCCAACCTGGCAACAGCTGCCTCAACCAGTGCACAAACAGGACGCGGCACTTGTAGTGGTACTCGACTTATCGCCGTCAATGCTCGCCGAAGATATTTCGCCCAGCCGTCTAGTCCGAGCACGCTATAAACTCATTGATATTTTAACGCGGCGAACTGAAGGTGTGGTGGGTCTCATAGTCTATGGTGGTGATGCGCATACTGTTTCGCCTCTAACCGAAGACAGTAATACCATTGTCAGTATAGTGCCAGTGCTCGCACCAAGCCTGCTCCCTCAATATGGCAGTAATATTGAAGAAGCGCTGGCCAACGCGGTTGATCTTGCTGTCACCGGCGGCTATCAGCAGGCCGATATCCTATTAATTAGTGATGGCATAGACCGATCTGCACTGGCTGAACTCACCCCCATTATTTCCCAGCAAGGAGACTTCCGTTTATCCATTCTTGGCGTAGGCACCCAACAAGGGGCACCAATCCCCACCGGCGCTGGAGGTTTTGCAAAGCGACCCAATGGTAATGTTATCGTAGCAAAACTTAATGTTGCGGCAATGCAGCAGCTAGCAGCCAATAATGGCGGCGTCTACCACACTATAAGCGCTGATGATCGTGATGTAGACACTCTTATAACCTCTATGACTAGCCTGTTCTCAGACAACACGCGTGAAACTGATCGATCTTTTGACCTTTGGGATGACCAAGGTTATTGGTTGGCGTTACTATTACTTCCTGTCGTGCTGCTAAGTTTTCGTAAAGGCACCATAGTCGCCGTGCTTTTGTTGCCCTCTATGTTTAGCACTCAGCCGGTGCAGGCCTTTGAATGGAAAGATCTTTGGCAAACCCCTGACCAACAGGCTGCACAAGCACTTCAGAATGGTGATGCGGAGTCCGCTCAAGCTCTTTTTGAAGACCCAATGTGGCGTGGCAGTGCTGCCTATAAAGCCGAAGACTTTGAGCAAGCAAATACCAGCTTTTTAAGTAATAAAAGTGCCAAAGGGCACTATAACAGGGGTAATGCATTAGCTAAAAGCGGTGATTTTCAAGGTGGCATTGATGCCTACGATAGCGCATTGAGTCTGGAACCTAATATGCAAGATGCGATGGCTAATCGTGCATTGCTAGAAAAGCTCAAAGAACAGCAAGAACAGCAGGAACAGCAGGAACAGCAGGAACAGCAGGAACAGCAGGAACAGCAGGAACAGAGTAAAGAACAGGAAGATCAAAACCAGCAAAACCAGAACCAACAGAGTCAAGATCAGCAGAGTCAAGATCAAGAAGAGTCAGAAGAACAAACTGAACAACAAAAATCAGAACAAGAACAAGAACAAGAACAAGAACAAGAACAAGAACAATCAGATGATAAGGAAGCTGAGGAGCAGGCGGCAAAAGATACTGAAGAGGCCGCTACTGACGCTAAGCTAGAAGAATTAAGTGACGAAGAAAAGCAAGAGCAGCAAGCCATCGAAAAAATGCTACGACGTATTCCCGATGATCCAGGTGGTCTGTTGAGAGCGAAGTTTCGTTACCAGTCACGACAACAAAATCGACAACGTAAACCACCCACTAATCAAGAGCGCTGGTAAATGACTTTGTATTTCAAAAACTCTATTTTACTAATCAGCTTTATTCTTAGCCTTGTATCCTCTTCTAGCTGGGCAGAACTTAGTGCCAAAGTCGACCGATCTGTGCTGGACAGCAACGAAACACTAGGACTCGAGCTTAATTATGACGGCCAGGTATTTACTGGAGAGCCTGATTTTTCTGTCCTAACCGCTGACTTTGAAATTCTGTCTAATAATCGTCAGCAAAGCTATACAAGAACTAATGGTCAGGCAACGTCATTTACCGCATGGACCCTCCAGTTACGGCCCAAGAGAGCAGGCATTCTGTTAATTCCCTCGATTAGTTTCAAGGGTGACGTGAGTAATGCCGTTGAATTGCGAGTGCGCGCAGCGCCAACCAATCCCTCTGCCGCTAATCCGGGAAGCCAACCCATTTATACCGAAACCCTTGTTGATAACGAGACAGTTTATGTCAATCAACAAATTATTCTGACTCACCGGCTTTACACATCGATTAATTTGCGTGACTACAGCCTCTCCGAGCTAAAGATAGACGACGCCATACTTCATCGTCTGGGCGACACAACCTATCAAAAAGTACTCAATGGTAGAAATTATTTAGTTCTTGAAGTTAAGTATGCCGTATTTCCAAAAAATGTCGGCAAAATCAATGTACCAAAACTACGGTTTGGTGCCTATGAGGTCAACAGCCGCAGTCAATTTGGTGTATTTAATAACCGCGGCAACCAGGTCATTAGAGATACCGAAACCGTTAGTGTAAATGTTTTAGCGCAGCCTATTCAGGCAAACGCACGAGGTTGGATGCCTAGTAGTTCTGTCGATCTACAACAGCGCTGGAGTGGTGACCTTAATAACCTTACAGTGGGTGAACCCATTACGCGCACCTTGACGATTGCTGCAGCCGGCTTGAGTTCGGCACAAATAACACCATTAACAGCAGTACAAAGCAATCTCTATAGAAGCTATCCCGATCAACCGCAGCTCACCGAAACAACCAGTAGTAGTGGTCTAGTGGGCACTAGAATTGAGTCCTTGGCATTAGTCCCTAATAAGCCTGGCGATATTGTGTTGCCAGCCATTGAACTGCGCTGGTGGGATACGGGCAAACAACGTGAGCAGGTCGCTCGCCTGCCTGCGATGACCCTGCAAGTAAAGCCCATGGTGATTTCAGCAACACAGATCTTGGATAGCTCTATGGGTGATATGCCTATTCAAAACATGGCTGAAGGAGCTACTCTGCAGCCCACGACTAGTCCTAGTAAGCAGACCTCTACCCTGACACAAATATCGCTGACCCTAAATGCTCTGATGATCGCACTCGTTGTAATATTGCTCCTGCGGTACAAAAATCAAGCACGCTCAGTCCGTCAATATAAAGAGCAAAAACATGTAGAGTCGGCAAGACTGTCACTTAAACAGCATTTAAAAACTATTCAAGAAAAGGCAAAAAGTGATAACTTGATGGGGATGCGAGATGCGATCTTGGTATGGGGCCAAGTACTCTTTACTAAAAAGCCTCCCGCCACTCTAAAGGCACTGGCAATTTGCCTAGAGGATGCAGATATTGGCGAACAGTTTGAGCAACTTGATCGCCAACTTTATCAGGGCAAAAGCACGGGTGGCGCAACGCTGGATATTGAGCTTCTGCTAACTCGACTTAAAACTCAGTCAACCTTTAGTCGCAAATCTGGTAGCAAGCAACAGACAGGTCGAGCACTGAAGTCGTTATATCCTGAATAAAAACTAAGAATAGAGGGGGTTAAGATGAGCGCTAAAAGCAACACCGATGAAACCCAAGAGACATCGCAGGCTGATAACCAAAAACGTTATTGGCAATCTAATTTACGACTCCTCGGCAAGCTGCTTTTTGTATGGTTTATCGTCTCATTTGGCTGCGGTATTATTTTAGCCGACTGGCTCGACCAATTTTCAATATTCGGTTTTAAACTTGGGTTTTGGTTTGCACAGCAAGGCGCCATTTACGTGTTTGTTGTACTGATCTTCGTCTACGCTCGTCAGATGAAAAGTCTGGATCGTAAATTTGGCGTTGGCGATGATAAAGATCCTGAAGAGGAGTCCCAATTATGAGTACACAATTGCTGACTTACCTGTTTGTTGGATCATCTTTCGCACTCTATATTGGCATTGCCATTTGGTCTCGCGCAGGCTCGACCAAAGACTTTTACGTTGCCGGTGGCGGCGTGCATCCAGTGGTCAATGGCATGGCAACCGCCGCTGATTGGATGAGCGCAGCCTCGTTTATTTCTATGGCGGGCATTATTTCTTTTATCGGCCGAGATGGGTCTGTCTATCTATTGGGCTGGACTGGGGGCTATGTGCTCTTAGCTCTGCTATTGGCTCCCTATTTACGTAAATTTGGTCGTTTTACCGTGCCAGACTTTATCGGAGAACGATACTACTCGCAGGCCGCACGCATCGTTGCGGTCATTTGCTTAATCTTTGTTTCGTTCACCTATGTCGCTGGTCAAATGCGTGGTGTGGGCATTGTGTTTTCGCGCTTTCTTGAGGTTGAGGTTACCACTGGCGTCATAATTGGCATGGCCGTAGTGTTTATGTACTCAGTCCTTGGCGGCATGAAAGGCATCACCTACACGCAGGTAGCACAATACTGCGTACTGATTTTTGCCTATATGGTTCCCGCTATCTTTATCTCCATAATGATTACAGATAACCCTATTCCGCAACTGGGTTTTGGTGCTGAGGTCAACGATGGTTCTGGCCTTTCGGTGCTAGACAAACTGGATGGTGTACTTTTGGACCTAGGGTTTAGTGCTTATACCGAAGGCAGTAAATCAACCATCGACGTATTCGCAATCACCGCAGCGCTAATGTTTGGTACCGCAGGATTGCCTCACGTGTTGGTGCGTTTCTTTACTGTACCCAAAGTCTCAGATGCACGTCTCTCAGCGGGCTATGCTTTAGCCTTTATCGCTATTTTATACACCACCGCTCCAGCTGTAGCTTCCTTTGCTCGACTGAACTTGGTTGATACAGTACACAACACTGCCTATGCAGATGCCCCCGAATGGTTTGGTAACTGGGAATCCACAGGACTAATCGCTTGGCAAGATAAAAATGATGACGGTATTATGCAATATGGCGCTGGGGCGGCACTGTCACCTAGCAAGCCTTCCTTTGACGGCAATACTGGTGTTCACGGGGAACGTTTGTTAACTAATAAGCCAACGTCATCGGTCAACGAAGTCTATATCGACCGAGATATTATGGTGCTCGCTAACCCAGAGATTGCGGGTCTCCCCGGCTGGGTCATCGCGCTTGTCGCCGCTGGTGGCGTGGCCGCCGCTCTGTCTACTGCGGCAGGCTTGCTGTTGGTTATCTCAAGTGCAATCTCTCATGATTTACTCAAGAAAACCCTACTACCAAAAATAACTGAGAAACAAGAGCTACTTTATGCTCGCATAGCAGCGGCTGTAGCTGTTTGTATTGCGGGGCTGTTTGGTATCTATCCGCCGGCATTTGTCGCTCAGGTAGTGGCGTTTGCTTTTGGGCTTGCAGCAGCATCCCTATTTCCGGCATTACTACTGGGTATCTTCTCCAAACGCGCCAACAAAGAAGGTGCCATAGCCGGTATGTTAGTCGGTCTAGTATTTACCTTCACCTACATTGCCTACTTCAAGTTTGTCGCGCCAGAACTAAATAGCGCAGACCACTGGCTATGGGGTATTTCCCCTGAGGGAATTGGTACCATCGGTATGCTATTAAACTTTAGCATTGCCATAGTGGTGAGTCGTCTAACGGCTGAACCTCCCCAGTCGGTACAAGATCTCGTCGACAATATACGTATCCCCAGTGGCGCAAAGGCTGCGGTTGACCATTAATGTAATTATTTAAGAAACGTCAAAAAAGGAGGCTAGCAGCCTCCTTTTTTGTGTGTCATTGAAATCAAACACTGGCTTTGCATAAGCACGTAAAACTCGCATCAATGCTTAACAATAACCTGATCGTTTTAGTGGGTATAACCGTAGTATACTTTATAAAAATAACAAAAAATAATGAAGGATTTAGCTATGAGTTCAATGAGATTCTTTACTTTACTACCCTGTTTAGTTATCGCAGCACTGCTTACATCATGTGGCAATGAGACCACAAAGTTTGCGGATGTTGATGCACAGCGCTTACTCAATGCAGCTGCAACCCCAGAAGAATGGCTCACCTATGGAGGCACCTATGACGAGCAACGTCACTCCCGCCTGACACAAATCAATGTAGATAACGTCAGTGGATTAGGTGTTGCTTGGACCTATGACCTTGCGACAGAGCGTGGCGTTGAATCTACGCCAATTGTGGTAGATGGAGTCATGTATGTTACGTCTGCTTGGTCAGTAGTCTATGCCCTTGATGCAAAAACGGGTCGTGAACTGTGGGTTTATAATCCTAATGTTGATCGAGCAGTTGGCGCCAAAGCCTGTTGCGATGTCGTTAACCGCGGCGTGGCAGTATGGCAGGGAAATGTCTATGTCGGCGTCATTGATGGGCGGCTTGAAGCCTTAGATGCAGCCACTGGCGAAAAGGTCTGGAGCACTGTGACCGTTGACCAGTCAAAGCCTTACACCATAACCGGTGCACCGCGAGTGGTTAAAGGAAACGTTCTTATTGGTAATGGCGGCGCAGAACTGGGTGTTCGAGGCTATGTATCTGCCTACTCTGCTGCTACGGGTGATCTGGTTTGGCGTTTTTATACGGTACCAAACCCCAACAAACAGCCTGATGGTGCTGTCTCTGACAGCGCACTCGCGGATATTGGTAATCTCACTTGGGGCGACGAAGGTGCCTGGACCACAGATGGCGGTGGCGGTACAGTTTGGGATTCGATTGTCTACGATGATGTGAATGACAGTATTATCTTTGGTGTGGGAAATGGCTCACCTTGGAACCGCGATGTTCGTGATTTTGGCAAAGGCGATAATCTATTTTTATCCTCTATTGTTGCTGTCGATGCCACAACCGGGAGTTATAAGTGGCATTTTCAAACTACTCCTGGCGACAATTGGGACTATACCGCTACCCAAACGATTATTTTAGCTGATCTACCAATCGGTGTGGATGGGGCAATACGACGGGTTGCCATGCAGGCCCCTAAAAACGGTTTCTACTACCTATTGGATGCTGCCACTGGCACGTTCATTTCGGGTGAATCCTTTGTGCCGCAGAACTGGGCCGAGGGTTTAGACGTCGATGGACGACCAATAGAAAACCCTCAGGCACGCTATGGAAAAACCCCATTTATGCAGAATCCAGGTCCCCTAGGTGCGCACAACTGGCAACCAATGGCCTTTAACCCAGAGCTTAATCTCGCCTATATACCCGCTCAAGAAGTCCCCGACTTTTATGCCAGTGACCTTCTCTTCGAGGCGCGCTCACAAAGCTGGAATACGGGTACAAACTTAGCCGCAGGTTTACCCATGGATTTGGACCTAGCAACAGCGATGGCACTAAGAGCCACGCTTAAGGGTCGCCTAATTGCTTGGGATCCTATTACTCAGAGTGCGCGCTGGAGCGTTGAACACAGCAATGCTTGGAATGGTGGTGTCCTTTCAACCGCAGGCGGGCTAGTGTTTCAAGGTCGCTTAGAGGGAGAGTTTGCAGCTTATAATGCGGCAACCGGTGAGAAATTATGGCATCAAAATGTTAAATCAGGCGCGGCATCTGGCCCTGGAACCTATCAGATTGATGGCGATCAATACGTCACGATAACCACTGGTTGGGGTTCTGCCTACGCTCTTGCAGGGGGCTCTGCTTATGATCAACCAGTGCCGCCCATTGTGGGTAAAGTCGTCACCTTTAAGTTAGGTGCAACAGAATCTATACCTGACCCGAATTTAGTCATGGCTCCACGTACGCCTAAAACCGAGAGGTTTGGTGACGCGGACATGATTCAGCTGGGCTTTGAGCAGTACCACTTCAATTGCCGCGTTTGTCATGGCCCGCTAGCAATAAGCTCTGGCGTATTGCCTGACTTGCGTTGGTCGGCTGTCTCGGCTGATGCAGACGCATGGCAAGCCATCGTCCGTGGTGGTGCTCTAGCTGACAACGGCATGGTGTCTTTTGCCGATGTATTAAGTCCGTCTGACGCAGAGGCAGTGCGCGCCTACGTAATTAAGCAAGCACATGATGGAGCAGCGTTGGAGGCCGAAGTTGCCGCACTCATGGCAGCTCAGGCTGCTAACGCAGCACAACCCTAGTATGGTTGCCCGAAGATGACGCTTTCAGCGAGGGACTTCCCTACTGACCGTCATGGCTGGAGTGAGCTTTTATCGACGCGTCATGCATGCAGTATGATTGAAGGCGCCATTCGAACGCCCTGGGTAGTCGTGGGCGCCGGGCTCACCGGGCTGGCCTGTGCGCGGCGCTTAGCTGAACTCCATCCAAACGATGAAATCATACTTCTTGATGCTCGATTGGTCGGTCAGGGTGCATCTGGCCGCAACTCGGGGTTCACGGTGGGAGTCAGTCATTTCCCCGGCGTCTTTAACTCTGATGAAAAAGCAAACTTCGCTCGAGTCAATCGCATTAACCAAGCCGGTCTGGATATTTTAGATCAGCATATCAAAGCGCTTACCATTAGCTGCTGTCTCTTATACACATCTGACGCTGCCGACGAATAGAG
>OJEF01000175.1_pt1 | contig 19001 bp, 15 predicted proteins | sample 1593041 | NCBI WGS metagenome assembly OJEF01 (sample SAMN05416790, study PRJEB24817) | seawater metagenome | isolation source: Sea water | place: Canada:Atlantic | collected 2013-11
GAGATAGCGTAGCGTCTCGTGGGCTCGGAGATGTGTATAAGAGACAGGCTCATTGATAACTAGTCGACCCGACCCATCTGGAATCGGCTGCATGTATTGAAGTCGCGCATAGGCGTCGTTGGTCTGGCGGACGTCACTCGAATCTAGCGTCTGCGGAAGCCTGAGAAACTCTGCCGCAACGACAGTGATGTCACCCATCTCGATCCTATCGGGAATAGGATCAACAAGTGCATCGGGCAGAGACTCCGCTGCAAAGCCGAAGCTGGTTAGGCATAAACAGGCAGAACTTAGAACGAGACCTGTCTTCATGTTTTGCTCTCCTTACCCCGCCTAATGCTAGTTAGGCAGTCTATAAGCAACCAGAGCAGCAGGGAAATCTGTACGCGAGCTACCTATCTGCACAACGATATAATGCTTTCCCTGATGCATGTAGGTCATCATTCCGTATTGACCGGGAGCGGGCAGCGGCACACTACCGACGATCTCGCCCGTGAATTTATCTCTCGCATTTAATGTAAGTGGCGCATCGGGTATTTGCTGCACCCCTCCCTCGCTCATTGCGCGAGTTTGCACGAGAAGATCATCCATCACCATCTGTATAGACCAACCGACACCTCCCGTGTCAGGCACATCGACACCCTCTAACAGAGGATGGTTCTTAATCGAATCAGGAGTAGGACCGACTGCCATCGACCAGGCCTTCTCGCCGCTATTCATCTGATAGGCGGTCAGTTGATTATCCATCGGCTTGAAGACTCTGAGGCCATCTATGGTGGGTAGTCCTCCGCCACCGCCAGGCAACCAGGCTACTACGGTCTTGCCGGTAGTCGGCGTGCTATTCGGTGTCACACCACCCTGACCTGGGATTGGATAGTTGGGATTGTCTCTATCCACGCCATTAGTTGGTCGCATGAATCCCGGCGCGAAACAATTGCGCGCGTGGGATGCGAACATTAAGCCCGTACTCGGATCACCAACAGGTGGATGCGGAATGACATTGCCGCCGCCGATACAGCCTATGTTGTTGATGTAGTCATTGTCGTGCCCTTGAGGCAGAGCCGGAACATACAAGCCACCAACGCGATAGCCATTCAGGATTACCATGGCCTGTTCTTTTAACTGCGGCGTGTAATCTATGACAAACTCTTCGGTAAGACCGTTCGTGACAATCCCGTCAACAGGTTCCGGCCAAGTTGGAAATGGCTGAGTAGGAGCGGTGTAATTACCCGGCACCTGTGTCTGGAATACCTCGCGATCCTCGATCGGCCAAATAGGCTCGCCAGTCTCGCGATTAAACGCGAAAACTAGGCCTTGTTTAGTATTCTGAATAAGTGCAGGTATCGTTTGCCCCTCGACTGTTAAGTCCATCAACATGGGCGGAGTAGGCAAGTCATAGTTCCATTGATCGCTGCGATGAATTTGATAGTGCCAACGGCGTTCGCCAGTTTGCACATCGAGCGCCAACACACTGCCGCCAAACAAGTTATATCCAGGACGGTGACCGGCATACGACTGCACAGTAGATGCATTAGTCACCATGTAGACGAGGCCCAACTCTGGATCGGCAGAGGCTGGCGCCCAGGTGGAGATATCGCCGGACCACTGCCAGGCATCGTTTTCCCAAGTCTCGTTGCCTACTTCGCCGGGCCGAGGAATAGAATGAAACTTCCACAGAAACTCACCGGTCGCCGCATCAAAACCCATTATGTCGCCAGGGACATTCTCGATACGAGTCTGCCCGTAGCTGGGTTGATGCCCGACTAAGACGACTACAACACCATTTACAACAATAGGCGGGGCTGAGGCGGTAACCATCCCAAGCTCGCGCGGTATACCGTAGTCTGGATCGTAGCTGCCACCGGCTACAACATAGTCCTGCCACGGACCCCAGTCCTCAACAAGCTTGGGAATGAGATCGACGGCACCGGTTTGACCGAAACCATCAAGCGGAACGGGTTCTCCCCAATTCTCCAGGGGCCTGCCGGTCTTGGCATCTAGCGCCCAAAGGAAGAAACCGGGCGTCGTGATGTAGACAACTTTCCTGCCGTTTACCTCGGCGTGAGCGACACCTTTACCGTAGGCCTGCCGCGGCGAGCGTTGATGGCGAATCGTGGCAGGCTCGCGGAAAGTCCATAAGTTCTCACCTGTAGCCGGGTCCATGGCAATGACCTGTCGGCGCGGAGTCGCCACGGTGTAGAGCATGCCGTCCACATAGGTTGGTGTGGAACGAGAGAAGTAGTCGAGATTCGGCCCAAAGTTATCGCTGCGCCAAATCCAAGCCTGTTCAAGATCTGAGAAGTTCGTGGCATTGATCTGATTCAGTGGCGAATAGCGTGTGTTGCCTGCATCGCCACCGAGATAGCGCCATTCGCCGTTCTCTGTGCCAGTCAGACCTTGCGCCATTGCCTGACTGGCAAACAACAAGCTGATAGAAGAAAAGAAGAACGCGAAGGTTCTCAGGATTTTGATAGAAACGTGCATGAGTTTTACCCCTATTATGCTGCCGGCTTAGCACTTTCTTAACTCGCACTTACTGAGAAGAAGGCATGCCGCAGTCTACTTTTGGAAATTCTGCTTAACTGGGCACTAGACTAAAAGCTAATGCGCCCGAAGTCCACGCTCCTCGCCGTTGAGTAGTGGCGTCGCCCTCATAGACCCTAACGTGGAATCGGCCGTATAAATCTTGCGATACCACACTGAGTGTCAGTATTATGTGTGTCTTACGGATTATTCAGTCTAAAAACCTGATATCCAGCAGCTAACAATTCACCAAATTCTGCATCCCTATCTAGTTAACCGGGTGGCCTTAAAATGTTTACCATGAAGTCAAAGCAAGAACCTACGAGAATCATTCGCCGAGTCCTAACACCACTTATAATCCTCGCTGCGATCGGCACTAGCTCCGTCGCGGATGAAGGCATGTGGCAGCCACACCAACTGCCCGATCTCAGTGATCAACTACGGCAGCTAGGCCTCGAAATCAATCCCGAGAACCTTAGTCGCCTGGATCAATTCCCGATGAATGCAGTGGTCAGCTTAGGCGGTTGTAGTGCATCCTTTGTATCGCCTCAGGGCTTAGTGGTGACGAATCATCACTGTATCTATGGTTCCGTGCAGTACAACAGCACGCCGGATAATAATCTGCTGGTCGATGGATTCTTAGCGAAGCAACTCGGTGAAGAGATTCCAACAGCGCCAGGTACTCGCGTGTATGTCACCGAGGAAGTGACCGACGTGACTTCAAACGTGTTGGCTGGCGTTACTACGTCGACTTCTGGAATAGATCGCTACAAGATGATCGAGGCGAACCGAAAGTCTCTGATTGCTGATTGCGAATCGTCGGGCAATCATCGCTGTGCCGTTTCCTCTTTTCACCAGGGCTTGGAATATTTTCTAATCAAGCGCTTGGAAGTTCGCGACGTACGTCTCGTCTATGCGCCAGCAACAAGCATCGGAAAATATGGCGGCGACATCGATAACTGGCAGTGGCCACGTCACACCGGTGACTTCGGTTTCTATCGTGCCTACGTAGGAACAGATGGACGACCTGCAGAATACAGCGAAGACAACGTGCCCTATTCTCCTGCAAGTTTCTTAGAAGTTAGCGCAAAGGGTGTAGAAGATGGCGACTTTGTAATGGGTGTTGGCTATCCCGGCGGCACAAATCGCTACCGCACAACCGCCGAGGTTGAGAATGAGTTTGAATGGTACTACCCACAGGCGCGCGGTTTTCGTGAAGACATAATCAGCATCATCAACGAGAACTCCGCAGACGGCAGCGCTGCACGTATCGCTTATGAAGGCACTCTCGCCAGCCTAAGCAACTACTCAAAGAACTTTCAATCTATGGTGGAGAGCTACGGGAAAAGCGACTTTATCGACAGACGCACAGCGGCTGAAACCGATCTTGCCGAATGGATCAATAGTGATTCTGACAGACGCGAACGGTATGCTCCTGCGGTAGGTCAACTTGAAGCCCTGATAGACTCAAATCATGCAGCGCGCGAGTCTGATCTTGTGAGCAGCTATATGGGCTATGCAACTCTGCCTAACGCCGCACATCGCCTGTACCGCTTAGCCATGGAAAAACAAAAGCCAGATGCCCAAAGAGAACCCGGTTACCAAGAGCGAGACTTAACACGTTTTCGTCAATCGATGCAGGCTATTAGCCGACGCTTCGATGAGACCGTCGACAAGGCAACACTTAGTTATTTACTTTCCCGCTATGCCGAACTACCCGAGCAGTATCGCTCCCAAGCAACTGACTCTTTCTTCGGAATTTCGAGTAACATCGATCAGGGTCAGGTAGACCAGATTATCGAAAACAGCTATACGCAGACATCCTTGAACGACGAGGAGACTCGCCTAGCATGGCTAGATAGTTCGATCGAGGAATTCGAGGCTAGCGACGATCCATTGATTCGCTACGCAGTGCTCTCCTACGCTGAGCGCATGGCACTCGAGCTTGAAAGAAAAGAACTACGCGGTCAATTTCAGCGCTGGCGCCCCGAGTACATGGAGGCTGTCATTGCCTATAACCGTAGCCTAGGCCAGCCTATCTATGCCGATGCCAATAGCTCACTGCGAGTTACATTCGGTCAGGTGCGCGGCAACCAGCCGAAAGATGGACTGATCAACCAGCCGTTTACTTCACTAGAAGGCATACTCGGCAAGGATACAGGTGTCGATCCATTCAATGCACCTGCGAAGCAATTAGATCTTATCCGCGCGGGTCAGTATGGCGACTATGCCCTATCGTCAATAGGTACGGTTCCGGTAAATTTCCTGAGCACGCTAGACATTACTGGTGGTAATTCTGGCACCGCAACCATGAACAGTAAGGCGCAACTTGTTGGACTACTATTCGATGGCGTCTACGAAAGCATCATCGGCGACTGGGATTTTGACGATGCGAAGAATCGCGCGATCTCCGTCGATGCCCGTTACATGCTGTGGGTGATGGAGTATATGGATGGCGCGACAAACCTCTTAGAAGAAATGACTATCGTCCAATAGTAGAAAAACGGCGAGAGAAATTATGACAAAGAAAGCATCGCAGACAATTGCTGGCCTAGCGTTTCTCATATTGAATATCGGAGGAGTACAGGCACATGAGTCCAAAGCTCATTACCTGGCAAACGAAGGATTAATGGTAGAACATGGCGACACCAAAATTCTATTCGACCCGCTTTTCCGAAACGACTACGGACAGTACATGCTCTTGCCAGAAGAGTTGGAAGAAGCGCTCTTCGCAGGCACAGCTCCCTTTGACGGTATCGACGCTGTATTTGTTAGTCATCATCATGGCGATCACTTCTCGCCCGAGGATATGGTTCGCCTATTAAAGGAACAGCCTGATATAAGGCTGTATGCACCAAATCAGGCAGTCATTGCTATGCGCAGTGAGAGTAGTAGTAATGACGCTGATATTTATGAGCGCGTAACGGCCGTGAGCCTCGAGTACAAAGATGCACCTGTAACACTGAACATGGAAGGGCTACTGATCGAGGCGGTGCGCATTCCACACTCGGGTTGGCCGACCGGGAGGCTCGACATAGAAAATATTGTGTGGCGTGTAACGCTAAACGATGACACGACAGTGTTGCATATGGGAGACGCCGACCCGAACGATGTGCATTTTTCTCAGGATGCGCAATACTGGAATCGTAACAATCCACATATGGCATTTCCCCCGTACTGGTTTTTCAGCTCGGCTAGTGGGCGAGAAATTTTGAACAATAGAATTAAAGCGAAGAGAAACGTGGGTGTACACGTGCCAGTCACAATCCCAGCCGACCCGTTGCTGCGCCCGGTCGAACTGCGCGGCTTCGATCTTTTCACCTCACCAGGCGAAACTAGAACTATCTCAGCAGAGGATTACTAGCCGCAGCGACGTCAGCTTCTTCAACACGACCCGCTCGAAGAATTCCTGCCATCGCATAGTTCCCCGAATGACAGGCGAATTCATAGATATTATCTTCCACACTAGTCATCGAGGATATGCCGACTATCTTGTCAGTGAAGGTAGTTGGATCGTCAACAGTAAACTCATACTCGAGAACCCCCGCGGCAGTCGGCTTAAAACGTTCGGTAAGTAACCGGTCCTTTGCGTTGCCATAGGCAATGCCTCTTAGGCTTAGACTGCCTACCTGTTCGCTAAAATTGCGCGTCTCGATTACTAGTGTATTGCCATCCCAATAGCCGCGTGAATCACCTGACCATTGCTCAATAGCGCTATCGATATGCGGCTTGTCCTCTAGGCTAACTATCCGTGCATCCCAGCCCATCTCAATCAACAAAACGACATGATCGGCGTTCTGAAAAATCTGAATATGATTGTTGTAGTAGCCCGTTAACAGTGGAGGGCCTGATACAAACACCAAGCAGCGCTCCGAAAGACCTCGGTCTTCGGGCCCTGTACGGCCGATGCCACCATGGGTATAACGAACTGGGCGAGACTCGCCGAAGTCGACATCCGTTGTTATATCGCCACCGAGCTGCACATGAACCCCATCTCGTACTGGAGGAATCCTTCCATTGAGCGGATGAGTGATCAACGAAGTTCTGCCGCTTTGCTGCAGCTCATTTCTGTCATTCCAGTAACCGTTATAGGCGCCAATCACCCTGCTAGGATTAGCACCTGCACTGCCACTTCGAGCGGGCCGGGCATTCAGAGTTGCTCTATCCACGTCTTGCAGAAATTCAGTCTCGCCGAACCTCTCCGGTCGCTCTAGGGGTGTACGTGACGAGAAATTCCACACGCCACGCAGATCGGGCTGGCCGTGTTCGGTGAGCTTGGGCGTATAATCCTGGGCAGAAGCATGAAAGCTAAGTGAAAAGAGCGCTGCACTAAATAGTGCGAGGCTACTAACAAAAGTATGGCTCATTGCAGACCCTATTTACTGACTACATCGTCCTGGAGCTAAGGCTTCGCCTGCAGCATGGTCACGAGCGCTTGCGCATGAGCGGCAGCCTCAAGACCTAGGGGTGTTAGGTAGCCGCCGTCTTCCAGCGTGGTGACGTTCGAGGCAAATAGACGCTTCGCCGAGGCTATACGCTCGGGAGCAGCCTCATGATGGATTTTTATGCCACCTTGTGAACTGTCAAGATTGAATAGATTGAGGAGTTCCAAATCTTCGAGAAATTCGCTGCTTAAACTCATGGTAGGTCTCTTGTGGCTTGTTGTACTATGGATAGCATAGCACGTGATCCACTGGTTTTTTCCATGCAATGGAGAAAACTCATTATCTCTAGATCTAACCACCGCTCTTCTTAAAGCTGGAAACGGCGTAATCTATCTCGAGGTTCCGATAAGCAGAAACGTGAACGACCCAGAGCGAGGAGCTGCTTAGCGCGAGACGCTTAAGCGTGCTTCAATCTCTTTATATCGAGAGTACATTGCAAGCAACGCTGGATGAGATACGCCTAATCGACACGCCTGTTCCGGATGCAACAAGCGATAGCGCTACAATAGAAGTACAGCAAGCAACACCAGAACAACTTGACATCCTCGCCTATATTGCAGACTGGCGCGGCCGAATATATCAGTGAAGGCGAATTAGCCGCACTTGGATCCGCGCAGCGAGATGCAGTGATGAAGCTTCTTAACGTCAACGGCGGCACCTCTGCAGACCGGCTCATAAAAGTTGAGCTGGTAGTCAGCGACGCAGATGATGGTTGGTTGGAACAGCCTTTCGGTTTGACCGCTCAATAGAGTAGAGTGGGTTGCACCACGAGGCAGCCTATTGGTGTGCCATCGCCTTCTTGAAACCATCGCGCTCCATGAGATTCGCTAAATAACGCTGACAATTTGGTTTGTAGTGCTCACTTAAACCAAGTGAAATTCCCATAAAAAGCGCGTAGCCCACCGCTATATCCGCAATGGTAAATCTATCGGCACAGAGAAATTCCTTACCTTCTAGGGCCGACTCAACGCTGCGTAGGCGAGAGAAATACCACTTGGTATAGTCTTCCACCACCTGCGGGATTCTTCTCTCTTGGGGCTCCAGCCTTGTATAACGCAGCACAAGAGTCTGCGGGAACGTGAGTGTCGCATCACTGCGATACAACCAATTTAGATACTCACCATATTCTTTCTCATCTGTGCGCAAAGCCAACGGTGTCGGTCCATACTTATCTACAAGGTAATGACAGATGGCTGTCGATTCCGTGAGTGTAAGCTCCCCATCCTTGAGGCTTGGTACCGTACCCAAAGGATTGATGTCCAGATAGCCTGCATGTTCGAATCGGGGCGGAAACGTCATCGTGACCAGCTCGAAATCTAAGCCCAGTTCTTCGAGCGCCCAAAGAGGTCTCAAGGAACGCGAGTTTTTACAATGATAAAGACGCATATTAGTTGGCACTCAAATTGGGTTGGGTTACAAGTTAAGCAGTATATAGGAGGCATAAATTTAGATCACTTCACCTCAAGCACAACCAATTCAGTTTGGTTTAGTTCGTTCAAAGCAGGAACAAACTCAGCAATGTGGATTCTCTGCCTTTCTAAGGTCTACCCCATGTTGTCTGATCCACTAATTCAAAGTACTCTGCGCTGTAGTTAATCGCCTAAGAAAAGGAACATCCATGACAAGCTTACTACGTCTAAACTCGAAAGCTTTTAAGCACACATTATTATTTGTAGTGCTGAGCACTCTGATTGCCTGTACTACTTCAATCAACGGCAACATTTCAATCAGCATAGGACCGGACCTGGCAATGGTTTCGCCAGAGGCAGTTGGCATGGACTCGGAGCGCTTAAATCGTGTAACAGCCGCCATGCAAAGTCTCGTGGATGAGGGCCTCCTGGCTGGAGCTGTTACGATCGCAGCGCGCGACAACAAAGTTATGCACTTTGAATCGGTAGGCTACCGCGACTTAGAATCCAGAGCGCCTATGACGAATGACACGCTGTTTCGCATTTATTCGATGACGAAGCCAGTAACTGGTGTTGCGTTGATGGCTCTGTACGAAGAAGGCAAGTTTAAACTTTCTGATCCAGTCGAAATGTACATTCCTGAAATGAAAGATTTGCAGGTCTATACCGGAACCAATGCCGATGGCAGCATGACCACTATTGATGCCAATCACAAGATGACTATTCGCGAGTTGATGAGCCATACAGGCGGTCTAAGCTACGGCATTTTCTCCCAGTCCCCTGTTGATTCTGCCTATCTAGCAGCGGGTATAGGCGCAGCTGCAGCTGCTGGCATTCTCGCGCCCAATGAAGCTGGCAGAGACTTCGTTAGAAAGCTCGGGCAGATTCCATTAAAGAGTCAGCCAGGGTCACAGTGGGAATATTCAGTATCTGTTGATGTGCAGGGCTATTTGGTGGAAGTACTTTCAGGCCAGAAATTTGGAGAATTTTTAGAGGAGAGAATTTTCACGCCACTAAACATGGAGGACACTGCCTTTTATGTGCCCGAAGAAAAACTAAGTCGTTTCTCGCAGATGTATACCTATTCAGAGGGAGGAGCGTTGGCCCCCAGCGAATTGTTTCCTGGCGCTGACTTCACGAAGGCTCCTGCATTCGAATCTGGAGGCGCAGGTCTCGTCTCTACGGCCGCAGATTATATGCGTTTCAGTCAGATGCTACTCAATGGCGGCGAGCTAGATGGGGAGCGGATACTCGCGCCTCTTACCGTCGAGTTAATGCACCGTGACCAGACTCCGAAAGCAATGGCCGAATCCGCCCTAGACCAGCAAGGCACAGCCTTCGGTTTGGATTTCGCAGTAATTCTAGATCCAGTCGAAGCGGAGAGTTACTCCAAGGGTGAATACTACTGGGGCGGCGCTGCCGGCACTTGGTTCTGGATCGACCCTGTTGAGGACATCGTCTTCGTCGGCATGATTCAAGTTGCGGGCGCGCTAACACCAGATGTTCGTGGCTCCTCTCGGCGCTTGCTCTATCAGGCGATCATGGAGCCTAAGGGAATCTAGTTCGAAAGATTGGGATCAAGACAGCATCACCCGTTGCATTGTCTTCAGCAGAAATGAGGTTAGAGGAGATTTAAATTAGTCCCTCTAACCACCCCCACTCTCGTCCATCTGCAGTAAGAATATCTGGGTCGACTGCACCGACTAGGTGGTACTCACGCGAAATGTCATATAAGCAATGTAGGCAACTACAAAAAGTATACCGACCTGGCGATTCATTATTCCCTTACCCCATATAAATATGGGAATCAGAAATACGGCAAAAATCAAGGGAACTAAAATATCTAGTTCACCACCGTCAGGAACCAACAGTGGATTAACTAGCGCGCTAATCGGCAGAACGAATAGACCATTAAAAATATTTGAGCCGATCACGTTACCTACGCATAAGTCGGCCTCACCTTTCATAGCAGCGAATATCGAAGTTATCAATTCCGGCAGGCTTGTGCCTATCGCTATCACCAGCATACCGACTATCACCGGTGGCACACCTAAGGACTCCGCAAAATTTGAACCATGAACGATAGTTAACTGTCCGCCAATCGCAAGTCCAATAGCGCCGCCAACTACCAACAGCCAGTTGGTTCTCTTCTCCGCGTGAGAAACTATATCCAAGCCTTCTATAGTAGCTACCAACGCGTCATTATCCTGACGCATAAAGTCGGTTACGACTAGATAGATAAAGATCCCGAACAGCAACAGCATGATCAGACCATCGGAACGGTCAATGAATGAGTTCTCACCACGCAACAGCGGGTCGAGAGTCATGGACAAGAGAACGGTCGTGCCAAGTAAAAATAAGGGCAGCTCTCTACGAATGATCTTCCCCTGCAGAGACATGGGGGTGATGATGGCGGCCGAGCCAAGAACTAGGCCTAGGTTGGCGAGATTTGAGCCGGTAATATTGCCAAAGGCGATCTCTGACTTACCCTCAAGTGCGCCCAATACATTGACTACCAATTCTGGCGCACTGGTGCCAAAGGCAACCACAGTAAGTCCAACTACTAAAGGCGGAACACCGTAACCTTCTGCTAAACCCGAGGCACCACGGACCATAGCGGCACCGCCAGCGAGCAGCAACGAAAGCCCCAGTATGAGTAATAAAAGTGTGATTGCAATCTTCCTCCTAGGGCGAATCTTAACCGTCCTAGTTCCAGCATAGCAAAGTAATAAAAATAACGCCTGAATGTCTAAAGCGCGGTGGAATTAGTACTCGATGCTTAGCTGTTACCAAGGAGTGGGTTACACTACGAAGCACTTCGATAATTACAATATGAGAAACTAAGCTCAATGCCCCACAGAACAGAGCTAGACCTGCCCTTCATCCGCGAACAGTATCCAAAAAACCATTGGGACTGGGCGTTCTTTGAGAATGCCGGCGGGGCATTCGTACCCCACAGCGTTATCCATCGAATAACTTCCTACATGACAGAGACTCAGGTGCAGCCTGGCTACCCCTATCCCGAATCTGCCGATGCAGCTGAGCGAATGAATCTAGGCCATCGGCTAATGACGGAATTCGTCGGAGCAGATATCGATGAAATAACTATTTCAGCATCTACTTCATTCAACGTCTATGTTCTCGCCCAGGCACTTCGGCATCTTTGGAAGAAGGATGACGAGATCATTGTCGCGACACTCAATCATGAGGCGAACTCGGGCCCATGGAGAAGACCGCAAGAGTTCGGATTAAAGATCATAGAGTGGCCTATCGAGTCCGACACTGCCGAGCTTAATCTGGATACGCTAGATAAATTACTGAACGAGAAGACTCAACTAGTAGCATTTCCTCATGTCTCGAACGTAGCCGGAAATGTTAACGATGTTCCTGCCATAACCAAGCTCGCGCACTCAGTAGATGCTCTAGTCTGTGTAGATGGCGTTGCCTACGCTCCGCATCGAGCGCTAAGCGTAAAAGAATGGGATGTAGATTTTTATCTGTTTAGTTTCTACAAGGTGTTCGGTCCTCATATGGGATGCCTTTATGGAAAGCGAGAAATTTTGCAGAAGGCGAAAGGGCAATATCACTATTTCTTCGAAGAAGACGATCTGCTACACAAGATGAACCCTGCTGGGCCGAATCATGAATCGATCGCTTCCCTAGCAGGCATCGCTGACTATTTCGACGCAATCTATGCGCTTCACTTCGATAAAAATGAACCCTCGTTTTTCGCTCGCAGCCAGGATCTTTATGCAAAGTTTGCAGAACATGAGCAAGTTCTTTCCAAAAAATTTCTAGACTTCATAACTTCTCTAGACGACATACGATTGATCGGTAGTCACGAGAGTGATAAAGATATTCGTGTTCCTACTTTCTCTTTCGTTTCAAAGAAGATCAGTTCCGAAGAAATTGCCAGGGCAGTTGCCGAGGACAAAGTTGCTATCAGCTCTGGTCACTTTTATGCCAAACGTCTAGTAGAGAGTTTAGGCATAGAGGATACTAAGGATGGCTTAGTACGCTGCTCTATGGCGCACTACAACACTATCGATGAAGTCGATAGACTGATTCGTTCCCTAGATCGAGTTTTACGCTAAACTTCCCGCGTCACTTTTCACGAGAGAAATATTCACATGATTAAACTTGAAGATCCAACCCTGTTTAGAACCGAAAACTATGTCAATGGAAAATGGGTTGGCGGCTCCGCCGGCCACATAGAAGTGTTGAATCCAGCGAATGGCACTCTCATAGCGAAGACAGTAAACGGTAGTGCAGAGAACGCGCGCGATGCGGTAGAAGCTGCCGCAGTGGCCTTCAAAAGTTGGAGCAAGATGCCTGCAAAGGAGCGCTCTTCATACTTACGTAAATGGCACGACCTGATTCTAGAGAACGCCGATGACCTCGGTGCACTGATGACAGCCGAACAAGGAAAACCTCTTAGTGAGGCCATAGGCGAAGTAAAGTACGGTGCTGGTTTTATCGAGTTCTATGCCGAAGAATGTAAGCGCGTTATGGGCGACATCATCCCCACCGTAGCAAACGACAGGCGGCTGCTGGTCTACAAACAACCGGTTGGCGTTGTTGGTTGCATAACTCCATGGAACTTTCCCAACGCAATGATTACTCGAAAGGCAGCCCCTGCTATGGCCGCAGGCTGCACCGTTGTAATCAAGCCCGACGCCGGTACTCCGCTTTCCGCACTCGCCCTTTGCGAACTCGCAGAGCGTGCGGGAATACCCGCCGGCGTACTAAACGTTGTCGTGGGCAGTGACGCTCAAGCTATAGGAGAAGTGCTCACCCAGCACGAGAAGATTGCTAAGTTTACTTTTACCGGCTCAACGGCCGTAGGTAAGATTCTAATGGCGCAGTGCGCGTCGACGGTAAAGAAAATTTCCCTAGAGCTCGGCGGCAACGCTCCCTTCATCGTATTCGATGATGCCGACATCGATGAGGCTGTTACGCATTGCGTCGCTACCAAGTTTCGTAACTGCGGCCAGACCTGTGTGTGCACGAATCGCATCTTCGTTCACGAAACAATTGCTACGGACTTCACCGAGAAACTTCAGCATAGTATCGCCGCTCTAAAGGTTGCCGACGGATTCGAAGAAGGTGCCGATATCGGGCCTCTGATCAATTCTCAGGCACTGGAGAAGATGGACGCGCTATTGGCGGACGCAGTAGACAAAGGCGCGAAGGTGTTACTCGGAGGCGCACGTCACCAACTTGGACAGAACTTTTATCAGCCGACACTACTAAGCAATATAAGTGACTCAATGCGACTAGCGAACGAAGAAATATTCGGCCCGATAGCAGCTGTGCAAACCTTCACTACTGAAGACGAAGTGGTAGAGAAAGCGAACGCGACAGAATACGGACTCGCCGCCTATTTCTTCACGCGGGATATTGGCCGTGTGATGCGCGTATCGGAAGATTTAGAGTACGGTATTGTCTGCTCGAACTCTGGAGTATTCTCAACCGAAGTGGCGCCTTTCGGCGGTTGGAAACAATCGGGTATAGGCTCAGAGGGCGGCAAGGAAGGCATCGCCGATTTCTATGAAACAAAGTTCCATTCCCTCGGCGGTGTTTAAGGGTTAGTGCTTAACACTGTAATTTTGAGTAGCCCTAGCTATATTGGATCGGAACCCGCAACTACGCAGAAGTAAAAATGAATCCTTCATAGAGTACAGAGGGAAAAAAGCCTAAATCCTTAGAGATTCGCAGCAATAATAATTCACCGAATCATCTAATCATCTAATCATCACGATAGTTGATTTTGAGTCCGTTAAGAAAATTTCTAAGAATCTGATCTTTGCATTCACGATAGTGCTTGTGATCTGGTCGCCGAAAGAATGCGCTTAGCTCGTGCTTACTTATTTCTTGGCCTGCAGATTCCAAAATTTTCAAAATTTCATCTGCCTTCAGACTTAATGCTATCTTCAATTTCATGAATACCATGTTGTTATTCAACTTATTTTCAACTCGAGGAGGCTCCCCCTCCTTCTCGCCTCGCAAGGCAATGATCATACCGTTGAGAAATGCAGCAAAGGATGCATCGCTACATTCTTCGAAGTCTGTGTCGTCGTCCTGCTTTAGCCAGGCAGAAACTTCTTTGCGATCCGTGGTTACGTTGGCCAGACCGAAGATGGCAATCATTTTACTGTCATTGAAATCCAGTATGTAACGTATTCGTCTTAGGCAATCATTGTTCGTCATTTTTTCTTAGCTCTTTATTCCAATCGCTTTTCTGCCTGCCCTCGATGGCGCCGGCACCTTTCGCTTAGTATTTACTGTTGATTTACGAACTGGCTTACCAGCCCCTACAACGTCCTTTTTGTTTTCCTCGGCAGCGATACCATCCAATTTCACCTGCTCTATCGCTTCATCACAATGCATACGATAGGAAACTCCGTCAAATTCAATGATATCTCCGGAAACAATTTTCTTTCGCTTCTGTGTTTCGACTACAGCGTTTAACGTCACAAGACCACCCGCGATGGCCGCCTTCGACTCTCCTCCGCTGGCTACTAGACCTTCAAACTTCAAAATCTTGAATAGATCGGTCGGCTGCTTCATTAGCTCGACTACCTGTACTTCATCGTCACTGGCGGCTGTCGTATTGGTTTCTGAATCTCTCATGTGTTTCTCTTCAAGCAATTAGACAAAAATTTCGTGATCAAGAGACCTCTTGTAGCCCCTGCAGAATAAGTTCGCACTCGCCCAATTCACTGGCAACAAATAGGGAGTCACCGGATATCGTTATTGAGAGATCCACTCCACGATCAATGATAGATGCGAGCGCCTGCACTTGCCCCCATTGGAATCGGTAAACATTGACGTCCAAATTGGTGAGCTGCTTTTCGTTCTGCTGCCACCAAGTCGGGGCCTTGCTATTGAAGCTATAAATTTTAACTTCCTTAGCAATTCGGCTGACCTTTTTTACTCTCTCTGGCGATGGCTCTCCCACATCGATCCAGAGCTCCAAGTTTCCATCTAGCGTATGCGCCCAGATATCCGGCTCTTCGGTATCGCTAAGCCCCTTGCACAGTACAAGTTGTTCACGGGTATTCAAACAGAACGCCAGCACCCGAACCATCATTCTCTCCATCGTCTCCGATGGGTGGCGGGCGATCGTTAAGCTGAGCGCGTCGTAGATATCCCGATTCAAGTCGCTTAGTGAGACTGTCAGTTTATAGATAGTAGGCTTAATTGCCACGGCGGCACTCTAGGTCGGCTCTATGAATAGGTTTGCAATGGTTATGCGGCGCACACTATAGCACCAATAGGGACTTTCGGCGTACCGCAGGACGTGCAGCGTGCACCGATCATCGGGAATGTGTAAGAATGCAGCAAGAGTTAACTAGGTGCTAGCTAGGAGCTAACCATGATTTATTCTTCACACTCACTTATTCGCTATTCAGCTCAGGCATTTTACTGCCTAGCGACAGTTTGCTTACTTTCCATCGCATCACATAGCAGCGCGCAAACCCTTTTCGGCTTTGATGCAAACAGCAGCGCACAACAAAGGCAGATGGAGACGGATTTCGATGCGCTAATCGACAGGGATGAGATGGATGCATGGCTGAGGGACTTTTCCTCAGAAGCACACCACGTTGGCTCCCCAAAGAGCAAGGAGAATGCCGAGGCCATAGCCGAGCTCTTGCGGTCGTGGAACTATGACGTGGAAATCGCAGAGTATGAAGTGTTGTTTCCTGAACCGCTAGCGCGAGAGCTAGAACTTGTTGCTCCGAACCGTTTTACAGCCTCCCTCGTGGAAGATCCAGTAGAGTCAGACGCTAGCACCTCGAATACCGACAACTTACTTCCACCCTACAATGCTTTTTCTATAGGTGGCGAGGTAGAGGCTGAACTGGTTTTCGTCAACTACGGCACGCCTGCCGACTATGAGTTATTGGAACGCTACGGCGTTAGCGTCGCCGGCAAGATCGCCATATCCAAGTACGGCGGTTCCTGGCGTGGCATCAAACCCAAACTCGCAGGAGAGATGGGTGCAGTAGGCACTCTGATTTATTCCGACCCTGCTGATGACGGTTATGGCCCCGGCGATGTGTATCCCAATGGCCCGTATAAGAATGACAGCGGCGTGCAGCGCGGCTCCGTTATGGACATGCCCACCTATCCTGGCGATGTATTGACACCAGGGGTTGGCGCAACCGGTGATGTGAACCGACTGAGGCGAGAAGATGCGCCGACCATAACGCAGATTCCAGTACTCCCCATCTCCTATCGCGATGCCCTGCCCCTGTTAGAAGCTATGGGCGGCGAGGTAGTGCCCGAGGCGTGGCGCGGCGGATTGCCAATTACCTATCACCTTGGACCGGGTCCCGCGCGAGTCAGACTGAAACTTGAATTCGATTGGAAGATGGTCACGGCGTACAACGTAATCGCCCGCATGGAAGGCACAGAGTTACCTGACCAATGGGTCATACGTGGCAATCATCACGATGGATGGAATCATGGTGCGGCAGATCCATTGTCGGGAATCGTAGCCATGCTCGCGGAAGCAAAGGCTGTCAGCCGTTTGGCCCAGTCAGGCTATCCACCGGCGCGCACTATCGTTTATGCAGCCTGGGATGCTGAAGAACCAGGACTGATCGGATCGACAGAGTGGGCCGAGCACCACGCAGAAGAATTGCAGGAGCATGCTGTGGTCTATCTGAATACCGATGGCAACGGACGCGGCTTCGTGAATGTTGGCGGTAGTCATGTATTGGAACGGTTCTTTAATGAAGTGATGGAAGATGTTGAAGATCCGCAGACTGGAGTCTCTGTTCAGGAAAGAAGGCGTGCAAATATACGCATCAATGGCCGTTCGGAGAAGATCAGGAACGAAGCAAAAAATCGCAGCGACCTGCGAATTAGTCCACTAGGTTCGGGTTCTGACTACACTCCTTTCCTCCAACACCTTGGTATTGCCTCTGCCAATATGGGCTTCGGGGGGCACTCCGGTGGTGGCAGCTATCATACGATGTACGATACCTATGAACACTATACGAAGTGGATCGATCCAGGTTTAGTGTACGGACAAACCCTCGCTCAGTTTGCCGGCCGCGCCACTTTGCGTCTTGCAAATGCACCGCGACTGCCGTTCGACTTCCAAGGATTCGCCGACAATGTTGCCGGCTATATCGAGGAGATTGAAGCACTGGCGGATGGCATGCGCGACAAGACCGCGACAGACAACCAAGACATTCATGAAGGCGTCTATGGAATTATATTGGATCCAACAAAGTCGTTCGGGCCGCCTCTACCAAAGCCTGAAGTTCCATATTTCAACTTTGCGCCGCTAAAGAATGCGCTTGCACGCTTAGAGGATTCCGCTGATGCTTATCAAACCGTAGCAATAAGTGGCGCGCCGGCGAGCGCGCATCACAACTACTTGCTCTACACTAGCGAACGCGAGCTTATTCGCGAACAGGGCCTGGCTGGTCGCCCTTGGTACAAGCATCACATCTATGCACCAGGCTTCTATACTGGCTATGGCGTAAAGACCATTCCCGGAGTTCGAGAAGCCATCGAACAACGACAATTCGATCAAGTTGCAGGACAGATTGAAATAGCGGCACAAGTGTTAACCAATCTTACAGTCCGATTAGACGAGTTAGTGGAACGCTAAGCGAAGAGCCTATGATCTACGAGGTAGAAGGTGACATTCTAATGAGCCGCGCCGATGTCATCGCACAGGGAGTTTCTGTCAATGATCCTATGAACAAGTGGCCTCGCCAGAAAACTGCAGGGGAAATTCCCAAGTGTGGCGACCAATTCATTGAATGGTGCACGGATACGAACCCGGAGCCCGGCGACATATGGCTCTGGGGAGGCAACACAAAGACAAAGGTCTTGAATCTAATCATTGGCGAAGCTGTCGATCCCGAACTCGTTCGCGCAAGCCGCCTGAATAAGATTGCCGTGCAGAGAGCCTTTCGAGCAGTCAATAAACGAGTTGTGGAGCAAAGGCTCAGCTCCATCGCGATGCCAAAGATAGGTAGCGGAGCTGGGGGAATAGATTAGCTGGAAGTACGAGGTATGATGGATAGCCAGCTTGGCGAGCTACTCATACCCCTGTTCGTTTATGTTACGGCACTCGATGGCATGCTGGCGTCTAAACCGGGACTGTGAACGACGCCTTGCTAGCGGTGATGCTATCCCTGAACGTCTACGCTATCTCTTACCGACACCTGCGCATGCCAACGCCATAGATTGGAATTCGACTCATCTATGGTCAATCCAACGAGCGATGTCGCAAAATCGATGGCGGTTAAAAGCGTAATATCCGCAATTGTAAACCGTTCACCCGCGACATAGGGTGTGGCCTCAAGCTCTGCGTTTAGACGCTCACAATACTTCGCAACATTCGCATCACTCGCTACTTTAGCCTCGGGTATCTGTTTGAATATTCCCATAGCGCCTACGATTGGACCATTGACCCAAGACACACCGACCTGACTCCAGAACTCTGTTTCGATATGACGATTGCGCATCTCAATATGTCCAATCTCAAACGGATCTCGCCCCATAAGATTAGGCTCAGGATGCATCCCCTCAATATAGCGACATATTGCAACCTGTCTCTTATACACATCTCCGAGCCCACGAGACGCTACGCTATCTC
>OJEF01000181.1_pt1 | contig 18759 bp, 11 predicted proteins | sample 1593041 | NCBI WGS metagenome assembly OJEF01 (sample SAMN05416790, study PRJEB24817) | seawater metagenome | isolation source: Sea water | place: Canada:Atlantic | collected 2013-11
GTGGGCTCGGAGATGTGTATAAGAGACAGAACAATGGTCATGCCGAAGAGCTTCGAGAGATAAGCAAAGTGAATGGCGGCATAGAGATCGATGACGGGGCCGAAATCGACAGCGCCGAGACCGTTAACGGCGGCATTAGAGTCGATGACAATGTTATCGTACGCCGCTCGCTGGAGACCACCAATGGAGGTATTCGCGTAGGTAGCGGCAGCAAAGTTGGCGGCACCATCGAAACCGTAAACGGCAAGATCACGCTTAATAATACTCACGTGGGCGACAGCGTTATCACCACCAACGGCGATGTTTTAATTCGCAATGGCAGCGTGATAGAGGGCGATGTGGTGTTCGAGGGACGACGCCGCGGCTGGACTCGATGGTTTAACTGGGGAAATAAAACGCCTGATCTGGTGATCGATGCCGATGCCGAAGTAAAGGGAGACATCCGCCTCTATCACGAGGTTACGCTTAAAATTGCAGAGGGCGCCCGCGTCGGAGACATCAAGCGCCATTACCGCGACTAGCCCCTCGGAATAAGCGCGACGCGCTCGGCGCGCTCGCGCAAAAGATACTTTTGCACTTTGCCCGTAGACGTTTTCTCGATAGGACCAAAGTCGACCTTTTTAGGAATCTTAAACGCCGCGAGCTCTTCGCGGCAATAAGCAACGAGCTCTTGGGCTGTCATTTCTTGGCCGTCCTTTAGCGAGACGAAAGCACACGGAACCTCTCCCCACTTCTCATCACTTGCCGCAACCACGGCTGCCTCGAGTATTTTCGGATGGCGGAATAACACTGATTCAACCTCAAGGGAGGAAATGTTCTCACCGCCAGAGATAATAATATCTTTCGAGCGATCTTTAATCTGCACATACCCATCTTCATGCCACACGGCGAGGTCGCCTGAGTGGAACCAACCGCCGGCGAACGACGCCTCTGTTGTCTTCGGGTTTTTGAGATACCCTTTCATCACCAGATTCCCGCGCATGAAAATTTCACCCATCGTCATCCCATCTTTTGGCACCGGTATAAGGGTGTCCGGATCGGCAACCATTAGCTCATCTTGCAGAGGCGCACGCACGCCTTGACGCGCCATCAACTCGGCTCGCTCATCGATATCCATGTTTGCCCAATCCGCCTGCGGCGCACTCACCACGCAGGGGCCATAGGTTTCGGTAAGGCCATAGACATGGGTTACATTAAAACCGAGCTTTTCCATTCCGGCGATTACCGCCGCCGGAGGTGCTGCACCTGCTGTCATCGCATTAATTCCGCTAGGCAGGCCTTCATGCAAACCAGAATCTGCATTTAACATCGTGTTGAGAACAACCGGCGCGCCGCAGAAATGCGTGACGTTGTGCTGCTTTATTTGCTCGAAGATAGCGTCTGCTCGGACGTGGCGGAGGCACACGCTGGTCCCGGCGACCGCCGCGAGTGTCCAAGGAAAACACCAGCCGTTGCAGTGAAACATCGGAAGGGTCCACAAATAGACAGGCTGTGCCGTCATGTTCCAGCACATCGCATTAGACAGTGCGTTTAGATAGGCGCCGCGATGGTGAAAGACAACGCCCTTCGGATCGCCTGTCGTGCCCGAGGTGTAGTTAAGCGAAATTGCCTGCCATTCATCTTCAACCTGAAAGCAGCGGTAGTCGGCGTCGCCAGTGCGCAGCAGCGCTTCGTAATCGGTCTCGCCCAAAAGCTCTCCGCCTTCGAAATATGGGTCATCGATATCGATGACCCTAGGCTTCTCATCGAGCAATTCGAGCGCGGCACGTATCGTGTCGCTGTATTCGCGGTCGGTAAAAAGCACGCGCACTTCAGCGTGCTCGAGGATAAAGGCAATTGCCTTCGCGTCTAGCCTAACGTTAAGCGCATTGAGCACGGCGCCTACCATCGGTACACCAAAATGTGCCTCAAAGGTTTCTGGTGTATTCGCCCCCATAAACGCGACCGTGTCGCCTTCGCCAACGCCAAGTTTGCCGAGCGCCGAGGCGAGAAGACAGGCGCGTGCGTAGGTTTGAGACCACGTGTAGCGAGTAGCGCCGTGAATAATAGACGCTTGGTCCGGATAGACGCTTGCGGCTCGCTCAATAAAATTAAGCGGAGTCAGCGCAGCAAAGTTTGCCGCGTTCTTATCAAGGCCTTGTTCGTATTTATTCACGTGTGATCTCCTCGCCGTCTCTGCGGCCATTTCTTAAATAGGTCTCTGGGTTAAGACCGGCGCTTGTCACGCTGAGCCGATCCGCTGCGTTCCCACGACTACTGAAAATCCATATCCCCCGCGGTCAGCCACCATTTGCCATAAAGTAGGCTAGCGGGTGGACCAGGATTCCAGCTGTTGCAGGGTATCTCAATGCCCAAATCGCGAACAGCCGCATTCGGCATATCCAACCTCGCAAGCCAGCCTTTGGTTAGCCATAGAAGTAAATCGATGGGGGGGGCATTTTCACCAACCTGTGTGCAGAAAGGCTCTTCACGCGCGCCTTTTGCCAGCGCTCGAGCTAGCACAGTCAGCGCGCGGGAAACTGTCGCGAGTGGCGCAACAATATCCATAAGCAGCCACGCATCTGCGCTGCGCTTAATCACACACAACGCCACTGCCCTACCGGCCGAATCACGCAGCCAACGCAGCGAATAACGCGCGCGGTGCGGATGCTGCAAATAACGGTAGCTAATGTATTCCCAATCTCTAACGCCGATGATGCCATTCTCAAAATCAACCTGCATTTCCTGCCAGAGCGCGTCTAATTCATCGCGCTGCGCTGAGTCTGCGGCATCGAAATCGGCCAGTGTCCATGGCGCCTCCGTCGCGCTGCCTGGCTCAGTTATCCCACTCACCCTGACTTCGACGAAGTCGTCGGTTTTCTCGTATAGACCGAGACGGATAGCGAGCCTCATTGTTTTTTTATTCGGAAAACCAAAGCCCAATAGATGATCGACAGTATTGCCAATTTCGCGCTCGAGGAATGTCGCGGCAACCTTAAAAAAGAGACTGCCGCGACCGTACCGGGTTCTCTCCTCAGGCATAACCATGACATCGCATGGCTGAATCGCTAAAGCTGGGCGCCCAAAATAGCTAATATCGCGCGGCGCTCCGCCATAATGTGCGACGAGATCGCCTTCGGCGTTCGCTTTCGCCACGACACAGCGTCCAGCGCCTAGTTCGTATTTCCAGTGCCAGACCTCTGCATCGAACGCGTGGCCGAAACTGCGTTCGAAAAGATCAGCAACGGCTGCTGGTTGAAAACTGGCTCTGTCACCATATTCTGCAGCAGCGTATTCGCTATCTGACTCGGCAGGTGCCAGCCCCTTGGTAAAGGTGTAGAGCTTGAACACGCGCTTGCCCGAAGCAAGCTCCTGCGCTGCTCTGTCGAGTTCGTCTCGCACCAGCGTTAGGGTTTCATTCTCATTGCCGAAAGCATTCAGCTGCGCTTGCTTTGCAAATAGCTCGATTGAGCGCAGCGCGCTCTGGGTATGGTCCTCTGCAACAGCAATCGAATAATTAAGACGCTCGGCAAGTTGGATTAACGAGCTTAAGTTCGGCAATGGCGAATGCTCGACGGCACTGTCGTCATTCAAAAATTCACCGAAGACGATCAATAGCCCTCCCGGCTTAAGAAGCCGGCGCGCGCGTGAGAAAACGCCCATTTGATCGATGCTACGGTAACTGCCCTCAACTAGGAGGCAATCCATATTCTCGCTAACAGCCGAGGCTTCGATGTTTGCGGCCGACGCTGTGGGAGTCTCGCCCACAACCCCGACCGCGATAATTTCGATCGGCGCGGGGTTTTCAAGGGCATGTTGTGCCTGCTTCATCTCACTGGCAAAGCCCGCAAGACTCGCGCCATCGATGCCAACACGAAATTCTCCCGCACCGGCTCCGTGGGCATGCTGCGCGCAAACGAGCTCGACAAGTCTGTGGGTGAAAGCCGCCTGCGCGTCGCTCAGCGACTGAGTGTCGTTTGCGAATAGACCGTAATGGTATTTCCCTTTGAACGATTCGGTGCGGCCTAACACGGCGGCGATCGCGCCGCGTTTCGCCTCTTCACGCGAGTGCGCGTCTGCGGAGTGATAGCTAGATGGGCGGCGGCGCAAAACGAAATGCTGGGGAGCTGAGGCCTGAGATTGGTGGTCGGTCATAGCGTGTAATCGGTTATCGCGGCGGCGGTACGGGCATTGGACGTAAGTGTACGTATTTGTCGCCTCCTCCACGAGCCAGACCCATTTAGGTGTGGTTCGAGGTGAGAGCGCTCAGGGTGTTAATAACGATGTCGCCCTCAATATAGCGCGCGAGGACCTCATTGCCTAGGTTCACACTCGCTAAACGCGCAGCCTAACTTAGGCTAGAATGACTGCGCGCAGGCCGTTCGCGCTCCAGTTCTTAGAAACCTAGCTTAGGATCAGCGACATGATAGCGAAACATAAGCAGCAATCTAGCCTGCTCGCACTCATAGCCCCTCTCGAAGATAGCGAAGCCTCGCCTAATCGCATCGCACTTCAGCGCTTGCTTCAGCTGCGCGCGTTTGTGACGGTTATTGGTTTGATAGGTTTGGCTATCCTGCTTCCATTCAGCAGTATAAAGGTTCCGCCAAGCGCGATAATAGGACTACCTTAACGCCTTGCTCGAAGAGGGCCATGAGGCGCCGTCGACATCAGCGTTGGCGACAGAATCAGCGCTCGAACCCATATCAGTGAGATAGCTAGAGTGGGAACATATCCAAAAGGTTTTGGCTGAAAACGAGGGCAATATCTCGGAAACTGCACGGCAACTAAAAATGCATCGCCGCACCCTGCAGCGCAAGCTGCAGAAGAGGCCTGTCGCCGGGTAATGTAATCCGACGACAGAGTGTGGAAAACCGGCTTACCCTAGCGACGACCCAATGGCGTCGACATGAGATGTCGACCACCGTCAACAATGAGTGTTTCGCCCGTGACCACTTGCGGCCCCGTCACAAAGTGCAATATCGCTTCGGCTACGGTATCGGGGCAAGCTGTCACACCCAACGGCGCATCCCGCCGATTCGCGTCTCTAACCGCCTCGTATTGTGTGTCGCCCAATCCCTCGCGCAGCCAATCGCCCTCGATAAAGCCCGGGCAAACTGCGTTCATGCGTATTTTAGGGCCTAGAACGCGAGCAAGTGACATCGTCATCGTTACCATCGCTCCCTTCGACGCCGCATAAGCAATGCTGCTGCCGATCCCAGTCACAGCTGCCGTAGACGCAATATTTACAACGGCGCCCCCTTCGTCATTTGCCTCCATGGCCGCGCGAGCGGCGCGGGTCATCTGATAGCAGCCAATCACATTAACCCCGTAGATACGCTGAAAATCCTCGGCGTCCAGGCCATCGAGGTTATTGTGGTCGACAAATTTGGTGGTACCGGCATTGTTAACAAGAATATCAACGCGCCCCCATTTATCCATCGCAGCTTTTACCATCGCCACGCAATCGGTGTCGTTAGCGACACTTCCGCCGAAGCAAACCGTTTCGACTCCCAGCTCCTCGCACTCTTTAGCGACCTGCTCTGCCCCCGCGGAGTTAGCGTTGTAATTAATGACAACATGACAGCCAAGGCTGGCGAAGAGGCGCGCTGTTGCTGCTCCAACGCCACTGCTAGACCCTGTAATAATTGCTACTTTGTTGGATAAATCTTTCATTCTTATAACCTCTTTTTTGGCGCATTATACGCAGGCTCTCTCGCTGCGAAATCACCCGAGCGAAATTAGCATGCCTGACACGCTTTGCCGAGCCACAATCCCCTGTTTTTGATTGCTTTAAAGCGTTGCAATACCAAGCGCTAAGGTTACAATACGTAACACTTTGCCTAGGCAAACCGTCCCAACCTTGGCCTAATTAATGTGATACTGCACCGCAGCGCACATCCTCGTCCTGTGTTCTATCAAGGAGTTCATCTAGCTTTCATAGCGAGTCGTAGTAAGTGGCTAAGTCACGTTTAAAACGGTAGCAACGAGGCCTGCGACGAGATGACAAGATCAATAATTTAGCAATCGGAGGCTGAATTGAAAAAGCAGCAACTAGTAGCAATCGTAATTTTTATCGCTGTTGTCGCGTGGATGCTTATTCCGCGCGAAGGGATCAGCACTGCCGGCGAAGCAAAGCCCGTTGTTGTGGTTACTGTAGCCCCCGAGGGCAGCAATGCCGGCGAAGGCCTTGAAACACCTCTCGTGCGCACGCTGGCGGTAAGCGAGGAAGACTACACGCAGCAAATTCGAATCCGTGGACGAACACAGGCGTTCCGCCATGTGATGGTAAGGGCTGAGGAGCCGGGCAAATTAATCAGCGAACCGGTCGCTCGTGGCACACGCGTCTCTCAGGGCGATGTTCTCTGCGAACTTGCCATCGACGCCCGCGACGCCAACCTAAGCGAATCACTTAGCCGCCTCGAGCAAACGCAGTTCGAATACAAAGCGTCGCTGGATCTGCAAAAGCGCGGCCTGCAATCAGATGTGATCGTCGCGCAGCAAAAAGCCGCTGTGTCAGCTGCCGAAGCCGCGGTGAGTCGTGCCGAACTTGCACTCGCGCGCACAAAAATTCTCGCACCTTTTGACGGCGTGGTCGAAACGCGGTCAGTCGAATTAGGCGACCTGCTAAACGTTGGTGCAGTCTGCGCCTCCGTGCTAGACGACAGTCCTATGCTCCTGGTTGGACTCGTGCCTGAGCAAAATATTACTGCTCTCGAAGTAGGCTCACTAGTAGAGGCCGAACTTGTCACCGGCATGCGCATTGGCGGACATGTTACTTACCTCGCTCGCGCTGCAGATACTAGCTCGCGCAGCTATCGCATCGAAGTCGAAGTCGATAACAGCAACACAAGCATTCGCGAAGGTATTACCGCCGAGCTCTTGGTTGATGCACAGGATTTACGTGCTCACCAAATTCCCTCGTCGGCCCTCACACTTGACGACACCGGCGAGATTGGCGTGAAGATTCTCGATCGCAATAATGTTGTGCAGTTTCAGGGCGTCAATATTATTGGCGACAGCAGCAATCGCTTGAATTCTGGTGTTTGGGTAACCGGACTCAGCGGCACTACGACGCTTGTAACTATCGGCCAAGAGATCGTTTTCCCTGGCCAACGTGTCGACAGCACAACGACGTTTTAGCGAGAAATTAGTAGAGAGTACAAACACCTTAACACTGAACTCTGGACGGACTAGATGAAAAATTATATCGACACGGCTGTATCGCGCTCGCGCGCGACGCTGAGCATCTTTGTGGCGATAATGCTTACCGGCTTCGGCTCGTATCTCTCGATTCCCGTCGAGTTAAACCCCGATGTAGAAGTGCCCTTAATCATTACCACGATTATTCACGAGGGCATTTCACCTGAAGATGCAGAGAGACTTCTCGCGAAGCCTACAGAAGTGGAGCTGAAATCACTCGATGGAATTAAGGAGGTAACCTCTTTCTCGAGCGAGAACGCTGCAACAATTATCACCGAATTTGACATATCATTCGAATCAAAAACGGCGCTAAGCGATGTGCGTGAAGCAGTAAATCGCGCTAAGGCGCGCTTTCCAGCGAACACGGAAGAGCCAATCATGCAAGAAGTGTCCGCTGCAGGCTTGCCGGTAGTGAGGATTGCAATTGGTGGTGAGGGGGTTCCAGAACGAGTGCTGCTGCGCGTGGCAGAGCAATTGCAGCGCGAAATCGAAATTCTGCCGTCCATCCTAGAAGCAGTAATGGTTGGTAACCGAGAGGAATTACTCGTAGCCGAAATCGATCCCGGGAAGATTGAGACTTATGGCATACCAAACAGCTCGATCGTCAATACGGTTATGAGCAATAACCGCCTCATTCCTGCGGGGCAGATTGACACGGGACAGGGTAGCTTCTCTGTCAAGGTCCCAGGTTTAATTGAGAATGCGGAAGATCTATTTAACCTACCTCTATCCTCAACAGATCTTGGAGTCCTTACTGTAGCCGACATTGCGGAAGTCCGCCGTACTTTTAAAGACGCAACTCGCTATTCCTATTCCAACGGCACCGCTTCTATTTCGCTTAATGTAAACAAACGCAAGGGCGCCAATCTTGTCGAATCAATGGAGCAGGTCGACGAAGTGGTTGACCGCATAAGGCCCACCCTGCCACCCTCCGTCAGTCTGTCCTATATTAATAACCTGGCTCCCCTAGTTTTAGAGCAAAATTTAGGCCTACAAGGCAACATGGCGACTGCGATGGTGCTCGTGCTACTCGTCGTTATCGCATCGGTAGGCGTGCGTTCCGGCCTTATTGTAACACTTGCGATTCCATTCTCTTTTTTCTTTGCTTTTATAGTAATCAGCCTCCTCGGATTCACCTATAATTTTATGGTGATTTTTGGTTTGCTTCTCGGGCTTGGCATGTTGATCGATGGCGCAATTGTGATGGTCGAATACGCCGACAGAAAGATGGCGGAGGGACTAAACAGCAAAGAAGCTTACAAAGCTGCAGTCGATCGTATGTTCTGGCCAATCATGGCCTCTACCGCGACAACACTCGCCGCGTTTCTCCCCATCATGTTTTGGCCTGGTGTGTCCGGTCAGTTCATGAGCTATCTACCAATCACTGTATTTGCTGTTCTGATCGGTTCGCTTTTTTATGCCCTCCTGTTTGCTCCGACTATCGGTGCGTTAATTGGTCAAGGTTCGGCCGCTGCTCAAACCTTTGCGCAAAAGGGACGCGATGACGGCCGAGTGATCGCAACAGGAGTCACACGCCTCTATGAAAAGTCTCTCTTGATTGCAGTCAGGAAACCAATAACCGTTTTCCTACTCAGTATAGCTACCCTAGTAACCATAGTGTTGTCATACGGACAGTTCGGCAAAGGCGTTGAATTTTTCACCAGTGTAGAGCCGAGTGAGACACAAATTCAGGTGTTCGCTAGGGGCAACTACTCTCCAGCCGAACTTCGCGATGTAATGTTGAGTGTCCAAGATCGAATTTACGAGGTTGGATATATTAAAGGCATTGTCATGCAGTCAGGTGCGGGGCAGAGCCTTGGAGGTGGCCAACAGACGGCGTCCGACCTTATCGGATATATCTACGTTGAGATGGTCGACCGACGAGACCGCGACTTAGATGGCTTCGAGGTTGAAAACCTTTATCGAGAGGCAGTCGCCAACCTCCCAGGCGCACGCGCAGAGGTTGTATCAATCGAACAGGGCCCTCCGGTTGGCAAAGAAATACAGATCGAGCTTTCGGGCGACGAGTTAGAGCCCCTCTTCGCTGAAGCGGCACGCATTAGCGGTTTCATGGAAAACGAGGTAACCGGGCTAATCGATATTGATGACACAGCTCCTGTACCCGGAATTCAGTGGGAAATTGAGGTTGACCGCGCCCGCGCAGCGATGATGGGCGCGAGCATGGCCGAAATCGGCACAGCGATTCAGCTAATGACTAACGGTATATTTATGGGTGACTACCGCCCTGACGATAGCGAGGAAGAAGTCGACATTCGAATTCGCTATCCTGCCGAGTATCGCGGTATTGAACAGATGGATACCATTCGTATTTCGACGATTAACGGTCCAATACCGATTAGCAGCTTCGTCACGCGAGTTGCTAAGCCAGCGGTAAGCAGTATCCAGCGAGTTGATGGCAAGCGAGTTGTTTACGTACGAGCGAACCCTGCGCCCGGCGTCGTCGCAAGCAATAAGCTTGTCGAGATCAGTGCGTGGCTCGAGGAAAATCCTCCCCAGACGGGAGTAACAGCTGTCTTCCGCGGTGCCAACGAAGAACAAGCCAACGCGGCCGCCTTCCTAGGCACTGCTTTCAGCCTCGCGCTGGTGCTTATGGCGATTTTGCTAGTAACCCAGTTCAATAGTTATTATCAGGCGCTTATCATCTTGTCGTCCGTCTTGCTGTCGACTGCGGGCGTCCTTCTCGGGTTGCTCACCACTGGGCAAACTTTCAGCGTCATCCTGACGGGCATCGGAATCGTCGCCCTCGCAGGGATCATCGTGAACAACAACATCGTGTTGATCGACACGTTTAATTATCTCAAAGCGAAGCATGCCGATTGGACACTTCAGGAGATCATTGTGCAAACAGGAGTGCAGCGCTTACGCCCAGTTTTTCTAACCACGTTCACGACCGGTTTCGGCCTACTGCCACTGGCGATGCATGTCTCTGTCGATCTCATCAATGCTGAAATAGAAGTCGGTGGGCCCATTACCTCACAGTGGGTCAGCCTCGCATCTGCCATTGTGTTCGGGCTCTCATTTGCGACAATACTAACGCTAATCGTTACGCCTGCCATGCTCGCTCTCCCCGATGCGCTGCGTAAAATACTGCGGGTGAAAGCTAAGCACCAACCTCTCAAGACTAGCATCTCTATCAGCTAAGCACAGGATCATTGCTGATCAGAATAGAAAACGGCGACTCAAATGTCGCCGTTTTTTTTGGGCGAAGATTAATCGCTCTGTAAAAAGTGCGTCAAGATTCTGCGCTTAAAAGTTAGCGAGACGTTCGATTCGAAATCAACGTCTCGGCAAGCAACAGCAGTAGTACTAGGCTGAGTATCCACCACCAGAGCCGCTGCGGCGACTCTAATTCGACCATGCGTTGCGCCGTGCGGACCTCGCGCGGGGCAAGCGTTGTATTCTCCGGATTGATCACCGCGTCAAAAATCGATTCGGGAGACACTCTCGCTAGCACCGATTCACCGGTATCCGAATTAATAGCAACCCATTGAGAGCGCGTTGCGCGCTCCAGTCTCGTCAACCCCACGCCGGTATAGTCGGCTACTTCAGAGTCGCCGATAATATAGCTGGCCGGCTCGCTCGGGCGCGCTGCTAAGTAATTGAGCGATTCGTGAACGAAAGGGAGATACAGAGGCTGCAGTGGAAAATCACCCCATTCCGAATCCAAAGGCATCGCCGTGAGCAATACACGGCCAGCACCGACTTTTGCATCAAGCAGCGCGGGCGAAGCATCATCAAAACGCATCAGCGTCGCAGCACCTTCTTTAGGCTCTAAAGTCCAAACGCGCTGGAAACGCGATGACCATTCGACAGGCAATTTGGCAAACAGCGGATGCCTGCGATCGAAGTCGGCGATGATGCGATAGTCACCTATTCGCAGCCGCTGACTTCCTACTAGACGACCCGGTAGAATCGAGTCCAGCGTGCTCCCAGCCGCACTTGTTTGATCGCCTGGCGCAACGAGAAGCCCACCGCCGGCGCGCACAAAGTCGGCGAGCACGCGCGATTGTTGAAGACCCAAATCACTGACATTTAGGAGAACGACTACCTCCACGCTTTGGATAAGTTCCGGCGTCAAACGATTTGGGACTGTGCTTGTCACAGAGAATGGACTAGCCACCCCGCTACCGCTCGCTAGTTCGAACCAATGCGCTTCGTCGTCGAACCAGTCTGACGAGGCCTCACCGTTAACCACTAACACATCGACCTTTGGCTCGATGGTCACAGCAGCGTAACGGGAATTATCCTCGATGAAATCATCTCCTTGTACGCGAACCTCTATCGCCCGCTCGCCGCGCCCGTCCAGAATATAAGCAAACTCGACAACCTTTTCCGACACATCCGTAAGCTCAACAGCCGCCCGTTCGATCACCTCGCCATCGATTAGAAGACTCACCTGCGCGCGTTCGATTGGCAGCGACCCTGAAGACCTTATGCGAGCCAGCACGGGGTCGGCTTGTATCCCATCGATTAATGTCGCAGGTACGCGTACATCAACTACCGTCAGGTTTTGAGTCTCTTCGACGCCAACATCTATTGGGGTAAAGGCAACGCCCGGCGCCAACTTCCAACTCCCCTCTAGTCCATCGGCTCCCGTGGCTTGAAAATCCGAGAGCAATGTAATTGACCGATTCTCGAAGGTGGCGGCAGCGAGCATTTCATCGGCCAGCGCTAAGCCCGAACGAATGCTCGATGCGCCGAAGCTAGGTTCAGTCAACGAATCGAGTGCGCGTCTTAACGCCGCCGGCTCATCGGTAAAATCGGTTAGCACTGTGGCACGTTCGCCTAGCACCACAATCGCGACCTCATCCCCGGGCCCGAGATTGTCCATAAAGTCATTGGCTGCGGCTATAGCCGCAGCGAAAACGCCGCGGTAGCGCATGCTTAGTGTTGAATCGATAACCAGTACCGCTGATTGCGGGTCGGCGTCTAATAACTTGGCGAGAGACTGATTAAGCAAGGGTCTTGCGAAGGCAAAAACTAAGAGGCTGATCAATAGCGCGCGCAGTAACAGCAACACCCACTGTTGTAGTTGCTGAAAAAGAATGAGTTTCTTCGGCGTATTCTTAAGGAAGCGTATAGAGCCAAACACAACCTTAGGCGGACGTTCTCGCCGAATCAGATGGATCGCGATCGGAATTAACGCAGCCAACAGGCCAAACAAAAGGAGGGGCGCTAAAAACACCATTTAGAATCCCCTCGCCCGCTTACTTAAATAGGCCGACAGCGCCGAGTCGATCGGATCGGCTGTATTGAGCAGACAGTAGTCTACTCCCGCTCTCTGACATTGCTTTTTACATTCGGCAAGATAGGTATTCACATTCTCTAAATAGGCATCGCGCACCGACGCTGGCGTTGTAATAAACGCTTCGCGTGTTTCGCTATCGATAAATTCAGACGACTCGTCGAAGGTAAAGTGAAGCTCCGCGTCATCCATAACATGCAGCACGATCACATCGTGACCCCTCGCGCGAAGATTTCGCAGTGTTGCAATCGTCTCCTCTTCGCCTTGCAGCAGATCAGAGATAAGCAGGATGAGACTCTTCTTTGTCAGCGTCGCTGCGAGGTCACCTAACGGCCGCGCTGCGTCAGTCTGATCGCCTGGCGACACTTGCGTTAGTAGCCGCAACAAATGCATGAGATGAGGCTGCCGACAGCGCGCAGGCAAAAACTCGCGTAACTTATCATCGAAGGTAATGAGACCCACCGCGTCTCGCTGGCGCATAATAAAATACGCGAGCGCCGAAGCAACGCTGATGCCGTAATCGAGTTTACTCATGCCACCCGAGGTGTAGGTCATCGAAGCACTCGTATCGAGCGCGATCATACAGCGAGTGTTCGTTTCGTCTTCGTACTGCTTTATATAGAGTTTGTCGCTGCGAGCGTAGAGTTTCCAGTCAACGTGACGAAGATCATCACCGCGCTGATAGTGGCGATAGTCATTGAATTCGACGCTAAAGCCGCGGTGCGGACTGCGATGTAAACCCGACAAAAAGCCCTCGACCGCGACGCGTGCCCTTAGCTCGAGATTATCGATTCCGGCGAGAATACTCGGATTCAAGAAATTCACAGCCCCTTGGGTGGCCGGTCGAGACTTAGAGGCGTCTGTGTCTGTGTTGCTTGGCATAGGCTTCAGGTCTGGCTACTACTGTTTTGTCTATTGCGTCGCGTGAGTTAACAAACGGCACTCGCGACCGCGTAAATGATTACAGACCAGAGCTCGGCTCTGGTACCTCTTCGAGCAAACGCGCTATGACTGTGTCGGTAGTAATGCGCTCTGCTTCTGCGTGGAAATTGAGTAACACGCGATGGCGGAGTACCGACGGAGCCAGTGCGCGAACATCACCAAAAGAAACGTTATAGCGGCCATGCAGTAGCGCGCGCACCTTGCCTGCGAGAATAAGATTCTGTGAGGCGCGAATACCCGCTCCCCAACTAACCCAGTCTTTGATGAATTGCGGCGCCACGTCAGACTGTGGCCGAGAAGAATGCACGAGTCTTACTGCATACTGAATCACCGCTTCGGCTGCCGGCACCTGTCGTGCGATGCGCTGGAACTCCAGGATATCCTCGCCGCTTAATGGGTGTGCAAGAGCGGTGTCTCGTGTCTGAGTTGTGTTGGCTACAACCGCAACCTCGTCCGCTTCGGAAAGGTACTTAAGCTCGATTTTGAACATAAAGCGGTCGAGCTGTGCCTCGGGCAATGGATAAGTGCCCTCAAGCTCGATCGGGTTCTGCGTGGCAAGCACGAAAAACGGTTTTGCCATGGGGTAGGTAACCCCCGCTGCGGTCACTTGCCGCTCTTCCATCGCTTCGAGTAGCGACGACTGGGTTTTAGGCGGTGTGCGGTTGATCTCATCGGCTAATAAGATGTTCGTGAAAATAGGCCCTTTTACAAAATTGAGGCCGCGTTTACCGTCTTTCTCTTCCACTATCTCGGCACCGACAACATCGGCAGGCATCAAGTCCGGAGTGAATTGGATTCGGCTAAAATTCACCTGCAAAATGTCGGCGACAGTCTTAATTAGGAGAGTCTTAGCGAGACCCGGCACACCGGTTACCAAGCAATGTCCCCCTGAGAACAAAGCAATGAGTAGTTCATCGACGACAGCCTCTTGGCCCACAATTACCTTGCGGATTTCGGCAACAATCTGCTGATGCCCTTCTTGCATCCGCTGCACCAGCGCAAGATCGTCTGGGGTTTCAATTTCAAGCGCGTCTTTTCCGTCACCCGCTGGCGCCTCAACTGTTGAGACATCCGTCTCACTAGAGTCGTTGCTTTGCATCTCTGCCCCTTCCTGTTGCTGATCTAATTCTGTCATCAAAGAGTCCTATTTCTCATTCGGCGCTCGCATGCGGCGCGGCGGTGTCACATTGTTTAGTGGCTAAACGCGTAAATCAAATAATTGATTCCAATCTTGTAGGCATCGTTTGTCGACTGTGTCGGATAGCCTGCGTAAAAAGTGTGCTCCCAGCCGTCACCGAGGTCGGTGTTGTAGTTGGCGGCAAGCATTACTCTGCCATCGTCATCGAGTACCGCGTAAACAGCTGGCGGATACTGCGGGTCGTCTTTATTCAGAAATCCGCCGTAATCCCACGTCACCATGCGGCCAGGCACTTGAGCAACTTCATCGATATCGAAGAAAATATGAAAGACCTCATGGTCCGACTCAAGCCTTGTTATCTCGCGCTCAGGAAAAATTTTTCGTATTTCGACAAACATATCATCGAGATGCGGCTGTCCCCAAAAATCATCGACCAAGACGAACCCACCTCGCAGCATAAATTCGCGCAGCGCCTCGACCTCGGGCGCGCTAAAATTAGGCCCACTCATGGGATAGCCGATGGGCACGCGCTTCCAGTTCATGTAGAGAAATATATTCTCGAATAACTGGGGGTCCGTTAACTCAACATAGGTATAGTTTTTGGGATTAGTATCTACATTCGTGTAGCGCTGCACACCGCGCAAAAAATTTTCATCCGAATCAGGGAAATCAGTATCCCACCAACCACCGCCACGGCGTCGACCGAAGCCGCCTTGCCCTGCACCATGGTTCGTATAGCGACCCCGCACCCATTGAAACTCAGTGATGTCATCACCGTAGACGGACAGATCCTCGCCGTCTGGCGCCAATTCATCGAATCGCAAATTCTGCGCATAAGAAATAGAGATGCCCAAGAAGAAAACCATCAGAACGCACAAGGAAGGAGCAAGCTTTGGGCTCGTTCTCGCTTGTAACGCCGGCTTCTGATTTGGCTTTTTCATTGCGCTCTTGTTTCTCCAGTCTCTTTCGTAATTCTCGACAATTTTTCTTTAGCTTTTCTTTAGTTTCTCTCTAATTTTTCTCTAATTTCTCTCGCCTTACTCACCTGAGTCTTTTCAGTGCCTAGTCGTCGTTCTCGTTCGCGACAGCCACGGTCCGCAAAAGAATCTTTTGCGCGCGCGCATAGCTTGGTGCAATTTCTAATGCGCTGAGCACATTCCGCTTAGCCAGCGCTGTATCGCCATTGTTGAGATAAGCCTCGGCAAGATTCGTCCGTGCCTCTACGGGGTCGTCTACTTCCAAGGTAACGATTACCTCATTCTCGACCACGGCAGCTGCGGTATCGTTCTGCAACGAAGCCAGGCGCGCTCTAAGCTCATGTACTTCGCGGCGATAGGGATCGACCTGAATAGCCCTGTCGATATAGTAGCCGGCGCCGGTAAGGTCGCTGCTCGCAAACGCGGCTTCAGCCAGTGTAATCGCGGAGTTGTAGTCATGCTGCTGATTGTCGAGGAGCAACCTTAATTGCGCGAGGCGCGCAGCCTCGTTGCCTTCCTTCTCGTAAATTTGCGCTAGGACGAGAGGTGGACTTGGATAACCCGTGTATTCGGGCAGCATCGCATAGGCGGTGTCTAAATAGATTTTTGCCTCGGCGTAGGCTTCCTCTTTAAACAAGACAATACCCATTTGCAGATAGGCTTGAAAGTCTTTGGGGTTCGCCTCTATTCGCGCACTCATGTGCTGCTTTAGCGAGGTGTTGTTATACAGTTCGGCTAAGATAGCACTCGAATTCTCGCGCACGCCATGCCCATGACCCTCGCCTTCATCTGGCGCATCTTCTTTATGCACATAGACGTCGATCTCGGTAACGCGCTGCTCGACCCAAGACAGGAATCCTGCGTCAAATTCTGTCAACGAAACAGCAAACGCCTCATCGAATCGCTCGGCATCGGTTTTAATTTCGTCGTACTGCATTACCAGCGAACGGAGGCCTTCGAAACCGTATTCACGGGCTATATAGTCGATGACCAAATACGACTGAAAGTACGCAAAGCCAAGGTCTGCGCTGTTCTGCGCACCACTAAAGCCTTTGTCTAGATCGGCGAATGGCAGCAGCTTATCTTGCTCCCATGCCCGCACCAGATCTAAGCCTTGGCTACGGCCCCAATAGGGCCTGCCTTCTCGTTCCTCCCACACTGAAATCCCCTCGGACAGCCAGCGTGGCAGCTTATTGCCGGTCATCTGCAGCGTCACCACGTGTGCAAACTCATGCCACACGATCTCCTGCCAGTTAGCCGACAGCGTGTCGGGGGAAATAAGCGTGATGACTTTGCCGAAGCAAATACCTACAAGCGGCCCGATATCGGGCAGGCCAACCGAGCGCACGGCAAAGTCTTGCGAATTTTCAAACACCTGAATAAGTATCGGTCCTTCGGGTTCAAAACCGTATTTTGCGGTGAGCGTATCCCAGCTCTCTTCAAGCAGTGGCTCGAGATACGGCCAGAGAACTTGTCCATCTTTCTCGGATAAATTGACTTTAAAATGCTCACTTTCTACCGTTACGTAGCTGTCGAGTGTGTCGTATACCTTCAGCATATTCGACGTCATCACGTTAAACGGATCATTATCGAAACCAATCTCCAAATTTTCGCGCCCCTCGACCTCCTCACCTAGACGGATAAGATTACTGCCCAGCAGCGTATAACCTTGCCAATAGCTCGGATCAGATGCGATCGCCTCACGCGCTAACGCAACCGCCTCGACAAAACGATATTGCCGTCCGAGGGTGTCGGCAACGTCGCCAAGGAATTGCGGATTAGACGGGCTGAAGGCATCGACTCGCGCGCGAATTTCGGCAAAGTCTTGAGTACGTTCTTCGAGTGCCGCCTTCGCACCCAATAAGCTCAGACTCTTGAGCGACTCGGGGTTTAAAGAAAGCGCTCGATCGATAGCCTCGAGCGCATCGTCTTCGAAGTCGTTAACGAAAAATAATTGCGCCTGTGTCTCTAGCGCAGGAACGAAACTCGGGTTAACGGCGAGCGCCCTCTCCAACGCTCCCCTGTCACCGGTGACGCGCGCGAGACCAGTTAACGCTGGCAGATAGCGTGGATTCACCGCGAGAACGTCTTCATACGAGCGCTGTGCATCGGCTGCATTGAATTTTTCGAGGAACAGATCACCCCAAAGTGTCTGTGCTTCGAGATTATTCGGATCGAGACGTGTAGCCTCGCTAAAGAGGCTATTGGCATCGTGAAATTCGCCGAGCAGCCAACTCGCGCGCGCCACCATACCGATGTCTTGCGACGAAAATACAAGGCCATCGGTATAGCGATCTAGCGCGCGCTGGAATTGCGCCGCGGCCTCACCTCGACGGCCAACAAGTTGCAGCGCCTCTCCGTATTTCACTACGGCGCGCAGTGGCGGCTGATCGAGCCCTTCGCTTACATCGGCTAATACGTCGAGCGCGAGTGCAGACTCACCCTGCGCAAGTCGCAGTTCAGCTAACTGAACGGCGACAAGAGGCAAATCGGCAGGTGCCACGTTATTTAACGCGTCTTCGCACAGCGCAGTCGCCCGCGCCCTATCGCCTATCATGGCAAACGCGCGACTTGCACCAACGATACCCTCTTCTCGATCGAGGCCCTGCGCGCGTAAAAACGCATCACCTGCAGCAGCATACGAGCCGCTAAGGAAGAACTGCTCTCCCCTTGCCAGAGGAGAACTCGCACTTAAAAACGCCTCGTCTATGTTCTGTGCCCAAACGGTCGTAGCGAATAGTGCAGCCGCTAACGTGACAGCAGCCATCAGCCGCTTCGCAGCTAGCGCACTGCCCACGTCGCGCGCCAGGGTCGCGCTCATTATCGAGTTTGGAGAGGTCTTATTCCGACGCTTCACGAGTGAATTCCTCCGTTGTTTTAGCAAGGTCGACTAGCAATGTTTCGAGCTGCGTCCAGTAGTCGTCCTCTAGATAGTCAGCTTTGCGGCCACGCAGGAGTAAAACACTGCGCTCTAGGGTTTGCATTCGCCGCTTGAGTGCCAAGCGGGTCGCTGACAAGCCGGTTTCGCCTGCGTCGGACGCGTCAATAAAGGCGATTTCGGCAAGGCTGCCATCACCTTGCCCAGGCGCTGGGCTAAGGGCAAAAAGGGCATCGCCATTGTCGTCTAGCCCCGCGTGTTCGGCTGCAAGCCTGCCCGATTCCTCATAAAATTCTTCGACGTTATTTTTTGCGTAATTAAACGCTTCGAGCAAGGACTGTCTCTTATACACATCTGACGCTGCCGACGAATAGAGAGG
>OJEF01000189.1_pt1 | contig 18480 bp, 13 predicted proteins | sample 1593041 | NCBI WGS metagenome assembly OJEF01 (sample SAMN05416790, study PRJEB24817) | seawater metagenome | isolation source: Sea water | place: Canada:Atlantic | collected 2013-11
CGAGATCTACACCTCTCTATTCGTCGGCAGCTTCAGATGTGTATAAGAGACAGGGGCCGAGGCATTGTCTTTTACTCTAGGGACGAGGTTCTAGAGTACAGCGTCAGTGAGCAGCCCTAGGTTGTGATGATTACTCCACGGTCACCGACTTAGCCAGGTTGCGCGGCTGATCGACATCAGTACCTTTCACGATAGCTACATGATAGGACAGTAACTGTAGCGGTATCGTAAATACAATCGGATCGAGAATGTCAGGTGACTCGGGGACGTGGGTGACCTTGCAATTTTTATCGCCTTGGTAATGGACGCTTTCATCCGCGAATACATACAATTTGCCACCCCTAGCGCTGACCTCAGCAAGATTAGCCCGGAGTTTTTCCAATAAAATATCATTGGGTGCCACAGCAATTACTGGCATATTTTCGTCTACGAGTGCCAGAGGTCCATGCTTGAGTTCGCCCGAATGATAAGCTTCTGCATGGATATAGGAAATCTCCTTAAGTTTTAATGCGCCTTCTTTAGCGATGGGGTATTGAATGCCGCGTCCCAGGAACAAGCAATTATGTTTGTCGGAAAACTGATTCGACATTTTCTGGATTTCTTTGTTGAGTTTGAGTGCTGACTCGACGAGCCCGGGAAGCCTGTTGAGTTCTTTAACCAGTTCAGCTTCCTTGCCAGGCTTGAGCCCAGTTCGCCGAGCTAACACAATGGTGAGAATTAACAGAATTGTGAGTTGCGTGGTAAATGCCTTGGTTGACGCCACGCCGATTTCCTGTCCAGCCATTGTGAGTATGCTTAAATCAGACTCGCGCACAAGAGAGCTCGTGGCAACGTTACAAATAGCAAGATAACCAACATAGGAATGCTCTTTGGCATACCGCAGCGCAGCCAGAGTATCAGCGGTTTCGCCGGATTGTGAAACGGTGACGAAGAGCGTGCCTTCGGGGACAATAATATTGCGATAGCGATAGTCACTGGCGATATCCACGCTACATGACATGCGCGCTATCGACTCCATCCAATACTTGGTGACCTGGCCCGCGTGATAACTCGTGCCACATGCCACTATTTGCACGTGCTTGACCTTGTCGAAGATGGCGGGAGCATTCACTCCAAAAGCATTTTCCAAGACCTTAGTGTCCGCTACTCTGCCGTTTAGGGTATCTCTAATGACCCGTGGTTGTTCATAGATCTCCTTGAGCATGTAATGGCGATATTTACCCTTATCCGCGTCATCTCTACGATTCTTGACTAAGTTGATGGGGCGTTTGACCTTCTTCTCGCCATTCCAAATATCTATGTCGTGGAGCGTAATTCTGGCGATGTCTCCTTCTTCCAAGTAAATAAATCGGTCTGTGACCTGGCCTAGAGCGAGGGGGTCTGAAGCGACAAAATTTTCTCCAATACCAACACCGATTACTATCGGGCTACCAGATCGCGCTACAATTATCTGATCCGGTTGCGAAGCATCCACCACACAGATGCCGTAGGCTCCATGAAATTGCTTAATGGCCTTCTTGACGCCAGAAAGTAGGGGTACCTTGCCAGCTTTGAGTTCGGAATGAATAAGATGAACGATTGCCTCGCTATCTGTTTCAGTGACGAATTTATAGCCTTTTTTGATCAGCTTTACCCGTAACTGCTCATAATTCTCAATGATGCCGTTATGCACCACAGCGAGTTGGTCGCCACTGCAGTGCGGGTGTGCATTGAGGTTGGTTGGTTTGCCGTGGGTAGCCCAACGAGTGTGCGCTATGCCTACTTTGCCTTTGACAGATTTCTTCTTGGCTGACTGCACCAACACATCGACCTTGCCGGCTTTCTTCAATACGTTCACTGTGCTCCGAGATTCGTTTAGAAGGGCTATACCGGCGGAGTCATAACCGCGGTATTCGAGCCGTTTCAACCCCTCCAGCAATATTTCGCTCACTTCTCGTTCTGCAATTGCGCCAACTATTCCACACATGAATTTGTTTCCTGCTCAATTTTCTGTTTACAAAGCTTGTCGATTTACCCCTGATTACCTCAAATGAATAGTCGATGTTCTGGATTGGATGCGCATTTGTGGCCAAGCCTGTACGTCACAACACAATCGTAGAAAATTGTACCAGCACCCTCCCTATTCCTGCTACCAACTTATTTCAACCGGACATGGATATGTAGCGCTTTTCCCAATCTGCTACATAGGACTATATAGATTGCTAAATAGCCGCTAGAATTCCACGAAGGAATGAGGGTAGTGCAATAATTCAGTAATTCGATCAAGTTCGACTATAAAATATCCCTACTTAAGTCTTACCATCACCGCACCCGCGTTAAAGGATTCGGGTTCAAAACCTAAGATGTCACCGCGGAAGCTTAGGTCGCGCAATTCCAACAATACTTCGTCACGAATCAATCCTGAACCAACAACAAGACGAATACACTTAGCGACGCCTTTTCGGGCCAAATCTATTTCACTTTGCATCTTTTGCAGCGCTTCACTAACACGTTCACCCTGGTGCGCGATATCAACCGTGACTGTTGAGCCATCGTGCTGCAGATTTAGCGCGTTGTCACATTTTGGACAGTACCGCATAGTCTCACTAACGCTCATGCCACAATCCAGGCATATCTGCTGCATCACTTTTACTCTGGGTAAACAAGAAGTATCAGGCTATCGCCAATCTATTAGCTTGTCCAGATTCATGGACCCCTGTGAGGTTCTGTGCGCTACGATCCATTAGCGCCAATGAAATTGGTCAAAAATGGTTAGCGACGAGCTTAAATTATTCTCATGCAAATTACTTGTGCCACGAACTCTCTTTAGTAAGCTAGCCACATCGCTAAGTTAGATCCCTGCCAGCTTACAGTTCAGCATTTGTTGCACTGGAGACTTCTGCGCCGGATGATCTTGAACTACGACAATCTCAGAAACTTTCATTCTTTTGGTCAGTTGCATTAGTGTCTCCTAGCGCGGCAGAATAAGGTTTTCTGGTATTGCGTTATCCGGTTCTTCTAGCGGAACGAATCCTAATATGGGTGATTGTGCCCTAGGCTTTGGCTCGACTTTTTCTCTATACAAGTTTCCAGCGCGCTTTCCGGCGCCCAGTATGAGAATAGTTGGAGATGGAGACTTTCTTCTGAATAGCTTCATGCTGTATTACCCAAGCGCAAATGTTCTAACGACTCGCAAGCTGCGACAGCACAAGCCCAAAGATCAATGCTAAGAGTTTCCAAAGCATATGCAAGCCTGTCTGTGCGGGTGAAGAATTTAAGGAAAATTGAATCAGGGGAGGGTCTGTAAATAGCACCGATTCCTGCCAGCTTCCTTAGCCAATTACGTTCCGCGTCGTGAGTAAAGCCTAGGGATACTTTATTGTTATCAATGGAATTCATACCTTTCTCGGCGCAGGTCTATTTGATTTATTATTCTGTTTGAGAACATTATCACTATGCGGGAAAGTTAATATGGGGTGGGGGACCCATGTACATCTATATAGTAGTTTAAGGAATACTGTGTCGAAAAATCTGAGCAGTTCGTCTAAAGAATCTACCGTCGTTCAACGTGACTCTGAAATGCAAGGCTTTGGAAGGTGCTGATCAGTTAACTCAAAATCCGCCAGAGTTCGGTCATTGGCTTTATCAAGAATTAATAAGCGCCACCGAATCTCACTTGAAATAGTTCAAAGTGCTGCTCGGCTTCGCCGGGTACTCAGAATCCCTGATCATCTTCGAGTCTTCGGCCGTCACAAGCCGAGCCATTAATCGAAGTGACTCTGAGCAGAGTAACTCCCAGATTGGCGAAAGCGTCTATGTCGGAGCAGGGCACATAGGTGAAGCGGAGGTCGAGCTCGTCGCCCTTCCCGATGCCTTGATTCAGCAGTAGAGCTTGTACGTTATACAGAGACCAGTTCTGCGCGAGGCTCAATTCTTTAAGTTGATTGAGTCCGGCGAGAGCGCTCACGTCAGTGATGTTGTTATTCTCAAGACGCAGAACTCGCAATGTGTGGAGTCGTCGCAATGGGGCGATATCTTCAATACTGTTATTGCTGAGAAACAGATACCCCAATTCGAGCATGTCCTGAAGGGCGCTAACCTCGGAGATGGCGTTGTCATTCAGGCTTAGTTGCTGCATTTTGGTCATACCACGCAGTGCACTGATGTCTTCTATCTGGTTGTTATTGGCCCAAAGTAATATCAGTTCATTCATGTTCGCTAGCGGGCTAATGTCTTTAATCTCACTCTCATAAATACGCAAATGAGTGAGTTTTGTGAGATTAGCAAGAGGGCTAATATCAGATATGGCATTGAGATGAATGCGCAGCAAGCGCATTTCAGTGAGCCCAGCAAGCGGGCTGATGTCAGTGATGCCATTAAATATTACGTTGGGGTCGCGTCCGTCATCCATATCGAGATAGTGCTGAAGTTGATGAGGGTACAGGCCATGCACATGTAGTCGTCGAAGTTTAGTGAGTCCAGCCACCGGGGTAATATCCCAGATTGGATTTTCACTGACGACAAGCTGTTCGAGATTAATCAGCTCGCTTACAGGGCTGAGGTCACTGAACCAATTGGTGTGCAGGTTCAGATTAACGAGTTTGTTCAAAGTGCGAACCGGGCTAATGTCTGTAATAAGCCGATTGATCAGGGTGAGTGTGGTTAGACCTGTAAGATTTTGAATGCCGTCTAGGCTCTCGAAAGGTTTTTCGGGTGATGGTCTTAAGGTGCCGCCGTAAACTACCCGCTCAATCGTAGTGCCCACAATCAGTCGTTCTAATTTCGCTGCCTGTCCACAAGTGAGTGGTGCCTGCACAGCTAATCCCAGTGCGTCGTTAACGACAATGGCTAGGTCTTGGTCGGCGAAGGTGACGATCGCATCGGCCGAAAAATCTCGGCAGTGATCTGTGGGTGATAAGGTGGTTTGTGCTAGTGCACTAGAGAGGGGAAAGTACAGAAATGCCAGCGTAAACAGGCTTTGTAAGTTTGGGCGAAAATTCATGGGTTTGCCTATTTTTAGTGGTTTTATTATTAATAGAAACGTAACTAGTGGATTCAATCTGTGGGCGCTGAGGTGATGACAAATCAACTTTTGAGCTGTCAGAATCCTAGCATAAAAACGTCAAAACTCTATCATTCTCGACGAAAATGCAGCAAAGCTCAATTTGAACTGCTAACTTGTCAATGCCAGTCAAAATGCAGTAGTTATGGCTGATAGAGTGAGATGGTATGTGGGGTTGCCTCTGCTGTGTGTACGTCATAGTTGTAGAATTCATTCTGGGGTTCTGCTAGCTTGAGAGTTAGCTTTCCAGTACTCTACAAAACTCTCATAGGTTCAATTTCGAATGTAATTATGGCTATAGCTAACTCCCCGTCCAAGCTCAGCCTGCCTCAGAAAAATCCCGGTGTAACAACTGTTCTAGAATATCTTGCGCTAAAATTCCCCTCTATAACAAGCGATGTTTGGAAACAGCGTATGGCAGATGGGAAAGTTCATTGGCATGACGGGAGTCTGATTAGCGCGAGCTCTCTTTTTGCGGCTCAACAGCGGGTTTACTATTATCGTGAGGTTGACAGTGAGCCAGTCATTCCTTTTGCCGAAAGAATTATCTTTCAGGACGAGTTGATCTTAGTTGCCTACAAGCCTCATTTCCTGCCCGTTACTCCAGGTGGTGAATACGTTGAAGAGTGCCTGCAGAATCGCCTACGTAACAAGACTGGGAATCAAGAACTGCAAGCGGTGCATCGCATCGATAAAGCGACGGCGGGCTTGGTATTGTTTTCAGTTAATCCCAGTTCACGTCAGCACTACCACCATCTATTTGAATCACACCAAGTCAACAAGACCTATCAGGCCATTGCCAATACAAATATCAATGCACCGATAGCTAACCAACAATGGGAAATTAAGAATCGTTTGGAGAAAACTGGGACGAGGTTCTTGATGCATATCGTCGAAGGGCTGGCCAATAGTCATTCCCGTATTCGTTGCCTGCAATGTTCAGCCGACAAAGCCCTATTTGAGCTAAACCCAATAACAGGTAAGACCCACCAGCTACGCCTGCATATGCAGAGCCTTGGCTGGCCATTGCTATACGATACTTACTATCCTCAGTTGCTTCAGCCAGTCAGGCCAGATGATTACAGCAAGCCCCTGCAGTTATTAGCACAGCAACTACAATTTACTGATCCTATGACACGGCAGATAAGAAGTTTCTCTAGCGATACCGAACTCAGTCTAGGGTGCTGACAAGATTGTGCCTTTGAGCGGTCGAAATGAAGACGGGGAGTATGGTATCTGGCGACTGATCGAAAGCTACAATTGAGCAAATCCGCTTCTTTTTCCTTCAAAAAGTTTCAGTTTCTTTCGGGTTTAAGCAGTTAACTTGTCAATGCCCAGCTTGCGCTATACTGATAATCTTATCCTTTAAACGGTAGTGACTATGTCTCGTTTTTCTCAACACACAAACAGTGCCGCTAAGCTACTGACCGAACATAATCACTCCATTTCGGTGGCAGAGTCTTCTACAGGAGGTTTGATTGCAGCAAGCTTGCTGTCAGTGCCTGGCGCTTCACGTTATTTTATGGGCGGCACAGTTATCTATACTGTCAAGTCGCGCCAAGAATTCTTGGACTTGGATAGAGAGCGTATAAAAAAACTGAAACCCCTAACAGAAGAAATGGCGCTTGAATTCGCGAGAGCTGCACGGGCTAAATTGGATACCACTTGGGGCATTGCAGAGTTAGGGGTGGCGGGTCCAGGAGGCACACCTTATAGCGATGCTATCGGCATTAGTGTGATTGCCATATCGGGGCCAGTTGATGCCTCGGTGACCATTAGAACAGATTCGGATGATCGTGAAGGAAATATGGAGACGTTTACTGACAAGGCCTTACAATTGCTTGTGCAGACGCTAGATAGTGTTGGAACAAAGTAAGCTAATTGGGGGAAGGTTGCGTTTTAATCTGTCTACTCTTGGCCTAAGGTCAGCAGATACTCAAAATACATAGCCACATTGGCGGTGTCAGCCCAGAGGCCTTTGAACAGTCCTTAAAATGAGGCTTTGAGTTGTCTGTGTATCGTGGAAAGTCAATTTTTCCGGCGCTATAAGCCTCAGGTTTCGATTTGGGAATCGAACCTGAATCATCTCCAAGTTTATCTAAAACTAGAAATATTGCTTAAGATATGGGTTTCGTAGCACGCTGAAATCCTAATTGATCTGTGTCCCACGACTCAAGGAAATTCGTGACTTAATCCATTCTTCAATTTCGTTTTCCATCCATCCAAGGGCGCGATCGCCAAGACTTATCGAAGAGGGGAAGAACTTATCTGCCATTCTTGAGTAGATATTGCTTCTCGACTACCCGGTAAGTTCTTTTGCTTTCGCAGCCTAATATCTTCATGCATATATCTCCTAATAGCGAGTTGGTTTGTGGGGCACTATTAGTTTATTCGCCGTAAAGGGCCGCTGCACTAAAAAGTGTCTGAGCTGTAAAATCTCTGATTGCTAGAATGTAGATTCAGATAGGCGTGAGCTTGGACATGCTTAGAAGTGCTATGGCTTGGTTTGGGATTTGAACTCTATAGAGTCTTGCCCTATTCGACAGCGTTTCATAGCACCTTGGGAAAGGCAGCGGCGATGTAGCTGTTTAATGTCGAGGAGTTTTGTCGATTTGGGCAGTTAACTTGTTAATACTGTAGGGGCTACAGCAGCGACCCTACAATCTTCGATTTATATCTTACTAATTATACTGAGTTCAGATTTGATCCACGTTAGTGGACGCCAGCAATTGGCTAGGGGTAATATGCAAAACAGTCTACCTATATTCTTTTTTCAAATCGAAAATTCACGGAGCCTCAATATGAAAGCCATAGTCTTACAAGAGCTAAAGAGAGATGCCGAAGGATTGGATTTGTTCGATTCTCTGGTGACTACCGATGTACCGTATCCAGAGCCCGGAGAAAATGAAGTAACTGTTAAGGTAATGGCCAGTGCACTCAATCATCGTGATCTTTGGATAGTTCGGGGTTTGTATGCAGGCATTGAGCCGCCGATCATTCTTGGCTCGGATGGAGCCGGTGTAGTAGACAAGGTCGGTAGCAGTGTTGATGCTGGCTTGGTTGGCAGTGCAGTAATCATTAATCCGAGTTTACGTTTCGGTGATAATCCTCGAGTACAGGGTAAAGAGTTCAGTATTCTCGGCCTGCCAGAGGATGGTACGCAGGCGGAGTACGTTAAGGTGCCTGCCGAAAATATCTTCGCGAAGCCAGATTTCTTGAGCTTTGAACAAGCGGCAGCACTGCCTCTTGCCGGCATTACAGGCTACCGAGCCCTGTTCACCCAGGGCAAACTGGAATCGGGTCAGGTGGTTGTTATAAGCGGAATCGGGGGCGGTGTGTCTTCGCTAATGCTGGCGATGGCGGTAGGGCGTGGAGCGAAGGTTTATGTTACTTCCGGTAGTGATGAGAAAATTGAAGCCGCGGTGGCAGATGGAGCTATCGCTGGCGTTAATTACCACAATGAAGATTGGGTCGAGCAATTACAAGCGCTCACCGAATCAGATGGCATTGATTTGGTTGTAGACAGCGCCGGCGGCGATGGCTTTGCCTCATTAGTTGACTGTCTGAAGCCTGGGGGCAGATTGACTTTCTTTGGCGCCACTCGTGGTTTCCCTTCTAGCATCGATCTGCGGAATATGTTTTTCAAGCAAATCACTATTCAGGGAACTACTATGGGCAATAACGCTGACTTTGCCAACATGGTTGATCTGGTTATCACGTTGCAGATGCGCCCTCGGATAGATGGACCCACATCCATAAAAGATATTCGTCAGGCTTATAATAAAATGCACACTGGGGACCAATTTGGGAAATTGGTGCTAACTCATGATAGTTGGAATTAGACTTAGGCGCGAAGATATTTATTGCCATGGGTGTTGGAAGACCTAGCCCGACTATTTCTACCAATACCCACTCTGCGAGTCATGGTAGATATGTGCAGTCTGTGAGAATTTTGCACACCCAAGGGTGCCAGTTTCATGTGTCATGAATGCGTCACAATCCGCTTTTTAATAAGGTAAATTTTCCTATGCCAGCAAATAATTCAATCATTGCCGGTCCTGCTTCGCACAACTATTTTTCTCAGCGCCTTCGTCTTAATTATGTGGACTGGGGCAATCCCGGTGCACCTCCCATGATCTTAATTCACGGCGGGCGTGACCACTGTCGCAATTGGGATTGGGTTGCCGAACATTTTCGCGACGAATACCACATTATCGCGCCGGATTTGCGGGGTCATGGAGATAGCCAATGGATGGAAGGTGGCACTTACACCCAATTGGATTACGTTTACGATATCGCCCAACTGTTACATCAGAAGGATATGAGGCCAGTAACCATTATTGGCCATTCCCTCGGCGGCTCTATTTCCTTGTTATACACTTCTGTATATCCGGACAATGTAAAAAAACTAGTCGCTATAGAAGGCCTGGGACCCTCCCCATCCATGCAGGGAAAACTTAAGGAAAAACCCACAGGAGACCGAATCCGTGATTGGATGGGAGACCTGCGCAAGTCGTCGGGACGCTCAGCACGGCGTTATCCCACTTTGGAAGATGCGTTCCAGCGTATGCAGGATGAAAACCCTCACCTGTCAGAAGCGCAAGCTCGGCACCTGACTATCCACGGTAGTAATCAAAATGAAGACGGTACCTTTAGTTGGAAATTCGACAACTATGTGCGCTTCTTCGCTTTTAGTGACCTACCTAGGAATGACTTGAACAAGTTGTGGGGCGACATTAAATGCCCAACTTTACTAGTACGAGGTGTTGAGTCGTGGGCGTCAGACCCGGTTGCCGACGGACGCACTGAACACTTCAACTGCCCTATCGAAGTTGAAGCGTTTGAGAAAGCCGGGCATTGGGTACACCACGATCAGCTTGGGGGTTTTGTTGAGCGCGTTAGAACGTTTTTGGCGGATTAGATCGGGTTAAGTTCAATTCAGGAGTGCTTACAAGTTAAGTTTCAATATGTAAGAATTTGGCGCAAGAGCCTGTCAGCGGAATCAATGGGTATCTGCCCCGTTTGATTTTCACATTTTTTTTGCTCTGGCCAAATAACAGTTGATGCTTGAATTTATGTATAGTTCTTTATTTCTAAAATAACGAGCTTGCCCGAATTTTGAATTTGGCAAAGTTCAAACTTCTGAACTTCCGTCGCGCGCTGAATGTTCGTATTGTCACAAACTAATAGAAGTAGAATTTAAGTCTAAGATGTCGGTTTTCTGTGGATTTACTTTCTTCGTATTTCTCTTTATCTATTTACAATTCACTATTTTTGCGGGAATCGTTTTAGTTATGTTCGGTATTTATAACGTGCTGCCACATCAGATTACAACGTCTTATTTTTCATTGAAATTCTATGACGATACTTAAGCATCAAGTTAAGAGTCAGCCGCGGTCAGCGGGGCTTTGATTCGATATTGAGTATTGTTACCCGCGCTATCGACCCGAAATTACGTGGGAGAGGGTGAGGAACTGAAATTCTGAGAAACTGGAAAGCTGATGAGTGATCGCTCCCGGCCAATAGCGGTCCTTTAAAACAATTGGGAATTTTTCAGGGACACTAAAGGGGATTTTTCAGGGACACTAACAGTTTAACAACTTAAGCCCAATCCTTGAGGGACATCAGTGCGGCAAGGACATTAGGGACAGACCACATATTTCCGTTGCATAGTGAGAGGGAAATTCTCTACACCAGAAAACTGGGGGAGCTACAGTCTGTCGCTATTTACTCAAGCTCTAGCGTAGCGAGTTTGCGAGATCAGCTTCGGCGGCAATAAAGCCAAATGAACTCCAACTAGACCCGGAGACTAGTCGCTGTAACATTTCATCTGAGCGTTGTCTGTCACCGTTGTAATAAAAATAATTTGCAATGCCATAGGCTACTGCGGCGTTACTAGGATCATCGCCATTGGCCGTCATCATATTTTCGAGGGCCATTTCCCCTTTATAGAGCAGGCAGAGGTCGTGATAACTCATATTTTCGATGATGTTCATATCAATAGATAGTTCATTAAGTGCGATGGCCGCTTCCTCGTCATTGCCCATACGGCGAAGAATCATATAAATCCAATGGCCAGTCGAAACGAGATTGTCATCATTGCCACCTAGGTCGTAGCCACTGCGAAAGGAGGCAAGTGCATTCGGCCAATCCTGTTTCAGGTAATAGGCTAATCCCAGGTGATACCAGACATTGCCCTGAGTGGTTGTTAACGGAATATTCTGAGCATTGGGCAATCCATCAGGCTCAACTCGAATAGGAATACCCTGCATTAACTGCGCTGCTTTCTCAAAGTCAGCGATGGCGCGATCAAACTCTCTAATGGATATGTAGCGGTGACCGCGATGGCGGTGAAAGCGTGGGTCGTCGGGAAACTTGCTTATGCCTTCAGAGAAAACTTCGATCGCACGGCGATAGTCCTCGGCGTAGGCAATGCGACGACCTAACCAAATGATGTTGTCAGCGGAATTCGGATCCGATGCGTAATTTGTCCGCGCAGTTTCAAGATTCGCCCGCGTACGGTCATTGGGTTCTGCAGCGTAGAACGTCTCACCGTGTAGAGATAGGGCTTGCGCGTCTGCTGGCACTTCAGGCAACAATTCAGCGGCATACGAAGAGCTTAGCAAACCGCAACTACCGACCATCGTAAATATTAGAAGTATTGTTCTCATATTTTTCAATTCGCGCTCCTAGAAAGAGAGGATACTGTTAACTTTATAACCCAATTCCTCTTGAAAACCCACTCAAGAGAGCCTGTTGTAAGGGGTCAAAGGGAATCAAAGTACTTTAATCCACAATTTCTCTACCAAAATCAAACTACTTTAATTATTTTCGAGTAGGGAGGCTCTCTGAAGCAAAATCGGTGTTGTGCTATTTAGGCTCGGGTGAGTTGGCCTGAGTTTACGTGAAATTGCTAACTACCTGTCTAATTCCTAACCTTCGGTGTCTGCTTGGGTGCGTAAAGGTGAAGTGGTATGCAGGGCGAAAGGGCTTAGTTTGAAATCGATTTATCGTTAAGCTATTAAACTATCAGTGTCCCCTATTTTTTTTGGGAAAAGGCGGTGGCGATATACAAGTGGCTTAATGCGATTATTGTTGATTCGAAAGTTAACTTGTAAATATAGGGATTAAACTTGGAGTTGAAACAAAGCAGTAAAAATCATATGGTAATTATACTAATTTGACTACAGACAGGAAGCTGCGATGCGTAGACGAGATTTCTTAACCAAATTGCCCGGCCTTGCGACTATGCCATTGCTGCTGCCACAGGCTGCGCAGGCTGCGCAGGGGGCGAACCTAAAGGTCACTGATGTCCGTTTGATCAAGATCAAGCTGGTCGAAGACAAGGGCATCCTTGCCCGACGCGTCGATACTCCCCGTGGAGGGCTGCACGTTCAGATTGGCAATTTCACCGTGACTGAAGTGCACACGAATCATGGCCTAGTGGGCATCGGCCCAGGGATCCCTCCCCAGAACATCGAGGCCGTGAAACAACTGCTCGTCGGCAAAGATCCTTTCGATATCAATCTGCATGCCAAGGCGCTATACCGCCCGCAGCGCAGATGGGGTGCCTCTGTAGAGATCGCGCTTTGGGATCTGCTGGGCAAAGCAACTGATTTACCACTTTACAAGCTCTGGGGCGGTGGGCGCGATCGAGTACTGCCCTATGCGGCCATGTGGGGCATCGGCACTGTGGAAGACCGGGTCGAAATCGCCATTGGACTCAAAGAGGACGGCTGGCGCGCCATCAAACTGCGTTCGGGGTTCAGGACGATGGAGGAGGATATCCGCGTCGTGGAATTGGTTCGGGATGCAGTGGGTGATGACTTCCACATCCTTTGCGACGGTAACAAGGCACCCGGCGACGCAGACGCCAATGGGGAGGATCCGACACTCTGGAACTTTAAGCGTGCCTATGACACGGCAATGGAGTACCAGCGACTCAATGTATATTGGTTCGAGGAGCCACTGCCCCGTTATGACTACGAGCGGTTGGCGGAGCTCAATCGGCTCCTCTCTATGCCGATGGCAGGTGCCGAGGCAAACTGGGGCATCCATGAGTTCAGATGGCTTCTTGAGCAGGGATGTTTCGACATCCTAATGCCGGAGATTGGCGACATAGGACCCCTAATGTCTCGCACTGTCGGGACCCTCGCGGCGGCGTACAACAGACAAGTCTCGCCGCACTCGGCGCCATTTGAACGGCGATTGGTCAATATCTGCGGAATCCACCTTATCGCGTCCATGCCAAACGCCCCGATAACAGAGTTCATTCACGAACCGCCGCACGCGGATATCTTCGAGGGCTGGCAGGTCTTCGAGAACCCGCCTGTGTTAGAAGCGGATGGCCAAATTAAAGTGCCTCAAGGCCCGGGCCTCGGGGTTACGTTTAGGGAAGATTTGATCGAACAGCTCTAACAATAAAAAAGGGGGCGGATTTATTTTGGAGGTTTTATGCAGCCGAGATTACAAAAATAAATCTGTCCCCATTCTTTCCCCGCTTTCAGATCTTGCGAGGGGGCATAAAACTGAGAATCCATAGCGAAGTCAGGATCTGCTGTTAAGTAAATTGGGCAAGGCTAACTGGTCTGCAAAGATCGCTTCTTGCAACACTGATGCGAATATCTGCGCTTGTAATAGGCGCTTATTTTGCAATAAGCCGCGGCTAACAGGCCTCTACATCGCCAGTAGTCAAAATAGGCGACGCATCGATATCTTCAGCATCCATCAGTACGGCGATTCTTTGTATGGAGCTGATAAGTTGATGCTGCTCCCATCGTTCAAGCTTACGGTACTCCCGAAGAAATCCGGCCTGTAATGGTTCAGGTGCGAGTTCCACCATGCCCCTTCCTTTTTCGGTTAGCTGTACTTCCACTACGCGCTTGTCTGCGATGGATTTCTGTCTGAGTACTAACTTGTTCCGCTCCATCCTGTCTACAAGATTGGTCACTGTGGCCTGAGAGAGCTGAACTTCTTTGGCTATATTGCTAGGCGTGGATGTGTCCAGTTTCACGACAGCTTCAAGCACCAGCAATTGTGAAGTGGTCAGTCCTGTTTCTCGTTGCAGCTTCTTTGAGTGCAGATCGATAGCCCGGGTAATACGGCGCAGCGCAATAAACAATTCTTCATAATCTTTCATAGGGTCTCACTCAACTTGCGACGGTTCAGGCAGTGCGGTTTGCTTGAATTCATTTTATTTATTTAGACCTCTAATATTAATATTTCAATTTAGCTAATTTGTCTGGGGCGTACTACTGCCTAGAAGGCTCATAGATTCATGTTATTGTTACTATTTTTCATTATCTAACGCTTCAGCCCCCTATATTAGCAATTTCTTCCTAATGCAATAATGCTTTCAATTCGTTATACTTCTACCCCTTCAGAATCCGGCCCCATCAAAGAGGTATTTTTATGTTCCGCAAGAACCAGCTACATCTCGCAATCGTTCTGGCAAGTAGCGCTGTGATCATTCCCGCGCAGGCTCAAATCGAGGAGATTCTCGTCACCTCCACAAAGCGTGAGGAGAGTATGCAGGATGTACCGGTTGCTGTCTCCGCCTTGACTGAGGAATCTCTTGACCAGCTGGGCGTGACCAATTTCGAAGATTACTTGCTGCAGTTGCCCAATGTAACCGCTGGCGGTAGCGGGCCCGGCCAAAACACAATCTACATCCGCGGAGTGGCATCTACCACTCCGGGACTCACCACCGCTGGAGTCGCAGGCTTAGCGCCCAACGTTGCCCTTTATCTTGACGAACAACCACTCGCTCAGCCGGGTCGAAACCTCGACGTCTACGCGGCCGACATGCAGAGAGTTGAAGTATTAGCTGGTCCTCAGGGCACGCTTTTTGGCGCCAGCTCTCAGGCTGGTACGGTGCGCCTGATTACTAACAAACCTAACCTCGGATCCACCAATGCTAGCGTTAAATTCGGCAGTGCATTCACTAAAGACGGCGAGATGAGCAATAACGTGGAAGGTGTCATCAATCTTCCGGTTACTGATAACTTTGCCTTACGCGGTGTTGTTTACGTCGACAATCAAGGTGGCTATATCGATAACGTTGCTGGTACACGCAATGTAAGCGAAAGTGGTCGCTTCCGGCCCGAAGGCACAGGACGCGCTAACGGACTTCCAGTTTCTGCAGGTAGAGCCGGCTTTCAAGCGGGATCTGATCTAAGCGGCGTTCGTTTTATTGATGCTGATAATGGTAACCGTGTGGAAGAAGATTTTAATGACGCCACCTATTCCGGCTTTCGAGTTACTGGCCTTTGGGAAATTAATGACGACTGGAGTCTTACAGTCGGCCATGCGCAGCAGGAGCTCGAAACCGAAGGTGTCTTCTTTGCCGACCCCAATTTAGGTGATCTTGAAATTCAGCGTTACCAGGAAGACTCTTTAGAGGACACGTTCAGCAACACCAGTTGGACTCTTAAGGGAATGCTGGGTGAGCTTGAAGTTGTTTATGCAGGAGCCTTTACCGACCGCGAAGCGGATCAGTTGGTCGACTACTCTGATTACCTGTTTGTCGGGCAGTATTTGCCGTATTACGTATGTGATGGAAGCGTGACTTACCCTGGCGCCGCGCCGATGGGAACTTGTCAGGCGCCTAATCTCTTTGTTAAAAGTAACACCGAGACTCAGATTAGTACTCATGAACTGCGTTTCGCTACCGATCCAGATCGGCCCATCAGCGCCACATTTGGCGGTTTCTATAGCGACCTAGAGTTACAGGAGTTGAACAGCTTCACATACCCTGGCTCGACTGAGGCGATAGCTTTTAATGACGAGCGCGGTTTCGGCCCAAATTTCTCGGCCCAAGGTGCGACAGTCAGAGATACTAGTCAGTGGCCAGATGGCGTGATCTTTCGCAATGACGTGGTGCGCACGGATGAGCAGAAGGGGGTGTTCGGTGAGGTGACTTTCGACTTGAGCGAGCAGTTTTCCATAATCACTGGAGCGCGTTGGTACGATATCGAAGTCGATCTTAAAGGTAGCGCGGCTGGCTCGTTCAGCAACTTCGGTGCTACTACAGACAATAACGCAGGCAACAATTTAGACACTTTGTTTAGTGATCCTAACCCTGACACTGCCTCCACAGATGGTGTCATTACCAAATTCAGTGTGAATTGGACGCCGAATTCCGACGCCATGGTTTACGCGACTTTCTCTGAAGGTTTTAGGCCTGGACTGCTTAATCGCCCTGGTGGCGCATCTAACGCAGCCGGAACTTTTACGGTTCCCTTCGCTATCGATACGGATGACCTAACAAACTACGAGTTGGGTTGGAAGATGGATCTGTTGGACTACACGTTGCGTTTCAACGGAGCGATCTTTTTCTCTGAGATTGAAAAACTACAGACGACAATTTTTGATCCCAGCATCACCAATCTGTTCTTTTCTGATAACGCGGCAGATGCCGAGGTTAGCGGAATCGAAGGCGACTTCATTTGGGAGCCTGCTTCGATATACGGGCTGACAGTGACAGGGGCGTTCTCGTTTCTAGACACCGAGATCACCAAGGTGATCACACCTACCAACGATGTTATTGTCGGCGACTCATTGGCTTTTGCGCCGGAGGTTCAGTTTAACCTACGTGCACGTTATGAGTGGGACATCGGCTCTGGTCGAACAGCCCACGTAATGCCGCACGTGACTTATTCCGACGAAGCCTACAGCGACATTATCACAATCAACCGTGATCGGATGGACAGCTGGGTTATGTTTGGCATGACCGCGGGTATTAGTAACGATCAATGGTCGGTGGACGTCTTCGCCGAAAATATTGGCGACGAGCGAGCCGAAATAGCTGGCTCATTTATTTATGATCGTCAACGCGTGACTTATGCCAGGCCTTTCACTGGTGGAGTCCGAGTCGCCTACGACTTCTAAGGGGCGATGTTGAACGTCCTCTCAGCGCGTCATGAACCAGGTACTTTTCCGGAGTGCCTGTGAGCTCATTGGGCGCGCAAAACCCAGAAACCGATTTGAGCGACCTCGCCAATAGTCTTGCTGCCGCTCAGAAGTTAATTCAAGGTCAGGAATTCTCGGCGGCGATTGCAGCCTTGCAGCCCCTGCTGAAATCAAAACCCGACGAACCGGAGGCGCTATATATGAGCGCTGTCTGCCTTCGTTATACGCAGCAATACGCCGCCGCTCTTGCATCTCTTTCTCAGCTAAAGTCAGTACAGCCGGAGCACGGCCGCGCCCATCAGGAAGAAGGCTACAATCAGCGCGCCCTCGGCAACACAGAGAAGGCGTTGAGAGCGTTTGATCGAGCCTGCTTCTATAATCCAGCATTGGAAGCCAGCTATCGGGCCAGGATTGATATTCATAATAAGCGCAACGAGGGAACTCGCGTACTGCACGTGCAAGAGCAGTTGAAACAGTTACTCGCTCTGTCAAAACCACTGATCGCCGTCGTCGATCTTATCTCTATGGGCAAGCTATTACGCGCCGAAGAGTTGTGCCGTGCGTTTCTTAAAAAGATACCTCATCACGTGGAAGCCATGCGCTTGCTTGCTGACATTGGCATGCGACTCGGCATATTGGAAGACGCTGAACTTCTCTTGCACTCTGCCAGCCTCTTAGCCCCGGATAATATCCCCATACACATCGACTACATTCAAGTGTTGCGTAAGCGTCAGCAACACCACGCAGCCCAAGAACAGTCGTTGCTGTTGCTAGAACGCGAACCGAGTAACCCCCAGTTCCAGTCTATCTATGCTGTGCAGTGTATGCAGTCCGGCCAGTTTGATGAAGCACTGGCGACCTTTGATGGGCTCCTAAAAGTCTTGCCAAATGATCCCGTCACACTCACGTCTCAGGGTCATGCGCTCAAGACAAAGGGCGAGTCTGCAAGCGCTATCACCAGCTACCAGCAAGCCATTGCCGCCTACCCGAGACACGGAGAGGCCTATTTCTCGCTCGCCAACCTGAAGACTTATCGATTTAGCGACACAGAGATGCAGCAGATGCTGGCACTGCAGCAGGACGACAACCTCTCGTTTATGGAGCGTGTTCACCTCAGCTTCGCGCTGGGCAAGGCCTTTGACGACAATAAAGACGTAAAGCAGTCGTTCGCTTTTTACGAGCAAGGCAATCACTTAAAAAAATCACAGAGTCGATATGATGCAGACCAGATCACTAAAGAGCTGGCATTGCAGCAAGAGCACGTAACCACAAAGCTACTCACTGAAAGAGAACACTTTGGCCATAGCAGCGCAGACCCAATTTTTATCGTGGGTATGCCGCGCGCAGGGTCGACTCTGATTGAGCAAATTCTCTCTAGCCACTCCCGGGTAGACGGCACCTTAGAGCTACCTAATATTCTGTCATTATCACAACGCTTACGTCGACATTCAGTAAACGATAGCACGCCGGGCTACCCACAGGTTCTGGAACTATTGAGCCAGAAAGAGTTCGCTCAGTTTGGCGAAGAG
>OJEF01000213.1_pt1 | contig 17700 bp, 13 predicted proteins | sample 1593041 | NCBI WGS metagenome assembly OJEF01 (sample SAMN05416790, study PRJEB24817) | seawater metagenome | isolation source: Sea water | place: Canada:Atlantic | collected 2013-11
ACCTCTCTATTCGTCGGCAGCGTCAGATGTGTATAAGAGACAGAAATAGGGCAGCCTTTATCGTCGTTCAAATAAATCTGTCCCCTTTATTTCCATACACGCTTTACCCATAAACGATTTCAAAACAACGAGAGGTGCAGATTATGTCGGGTCCGAATTTAAGAATTAAACAACTATTTTGTGTTCGGTTGCTGAGCGCGTTCGCTATACTTTTACTTTGGTCAGGCGCCTTCGCCCAGCAACCCCCTCCACCTCCCGGCGCCTATGACGCCGCCCCCTACTTGGGGCAGGTGCGCAATACCTACGTCTACGGTGACATATGGGAGCGTCCTGGCCTGTCGGCTAGGGACCGCAGCATGATTACTGTCGCTGTGAATCAGGCACTCTATGCTACCTTTGAGCTGCGTCTACATATGGGGCGGGCACTGGATAACGGTGTCACTCAGGCCGAAATATCGGAGATCATTGCACATGTCCTGTGGTACTCGGGTTTTCCAACTGGGGTGAATGCCGCCCGTGTGGCTGCAGAGGTATTCGCAGAGCGAGGTCTGCCCGCGAGCCCACCAGGCGCTTCTTCACGCCAGCCACCGGTGGATCCCGAGTTGGAGTTTCCGGGTGCATTTCCGCAAACCCCATATCTACGAGATTTACTCAATCAGGTAGTCTATGCCGAAACTTGGAAGCGCGCAGAGTTGTCACCCCGCGATCGCAGCATGATTACCGTTGCTGTGGGCACCGCTCTATATGCCTCCAGCGAAGTACGCTATCACGTGGGCCGGGCGCTGGATAATGGCGTCACTCAGGAAGAGATTGGAGAAATTATTACCCACGTGACTTTTTACTCCGGCTTTCCCACTGGCGTGAATGCAGCGAGAGTCACGGCCGAGGTATTCGAGGCCAGAGGCCTACCGATGGGCGATGGACGTTTCCCTGCTGCGCCTTATCTCGATGAGTTAATCGATGGTCTTGTTTATGGTGAAACCTGGACCCGCGAACAATTGTCAGCGCGTGACCGTAGCCTGGCGACCATCGCCGTGACGCTGGGCAATTATCAGACCGATCAACTGCGGGTGCATCTGAACCGGGGGTTGGACAATGGGCTGACTACACAGGAAATTTCGGAGTTGATTGCGCAGGTGACTCTCTATACGGGATTTCCATCTGGAGTTAATGCTTCCAGGACCTTCGCGGAAGTATTGCAGGAGCGGGGTATGCCACTGCCTGATTAGGGTAGAGAATAAATCATAGGGGCGACGTGATTGAACAATAATTCAAAAACATAGCCTATTGCTATTTTTCCTATTGCGGCCTCGGTCCGTAAATAGGAGCATCTGCCCCGAACTCTAGTGCACCTAGATCCGGTGCTTGCCCGTTGAAGCCATCAGTTATGCTCGGCAACACCATTGCTTGGTCTATGGCTGCCGAGCCACTTCGAAGCCGAAAGTCGAAATCAGCCGCGTCGTAGAGAGTTTGTAAAGATTCGTTATCTCGCGCGTCAAGTGGCGGCACGTTTACGAAGATGTCGTAGTCTACGAGCACACTATTTCGGTCCTGACCTGTTGCAGTTGAATAGTCTGTGAGTGTTGCAAATTCCCGAGATTCAAGCTCGGCTTCATAGTCCGGATCAGTTACGTCGACTAGTATTTTTGAGGTAGGTGCGCGCCAGCGAAACGAAATTTCCGTGTCCGGGTTTGGGCGAAATCCGTTGTAGTCGGACGAAGAGTAGCTGGTTAAAGTAGTCACGCTGAAAATTTCATCTGCTGATTGTTCACCGAGAAATAGATTGTTGCGCCAGTGTACGTTTGATGCGCCGATGACATTTGTCTCGGACAGAATCGTGTTGTTGTAAAAAATTGCACCAGCTGAGCCAGCGGTTAAACGGGTTGACCCTGTCGGTAAGTGATAGGCGATATTGCGAATCCAGTAAACAGGACCACCGAGTGCTGGTTGATTGCAAAACGCATGCGAGGGGTGATTGATAAAAATATTTCGCATGATGCGAATATTGTGCATGCTGCCATCGGCTTCAATCGGATTGTCGTGGCTGTTAGTAATGTAGTTGCCGTAGAAATCGATCGCGACTGGTCGACGATCCCAATACTCGCGCGGCGGATACTTAGGCCCGTCGGGGATTCCTGGGCCTGAAGCAACTGAACCGTCCGGATTACCGTATGTCTCAACGTTAATCCCGTCATGAAAGTCGGCGATGTAGTTATGGGCGACAACATGGCCGGGGCCATAAAGCTTGATGGCCACATAGGATGCCATGGCGGGGGGAAATACCTGATCTTCCAGTCCGTCGAACTGTTCCCATATCTGGCCTTGCCAGCCGATCAGATGATCCGGATCGTTGCGCCCCATAAAAGTACTGTCGGCGATATAAAAATTGCTCGACCCCGAATAGTTCGTGAATACACCAGCACCGACATTCTCAAAACGGCTGCGCTTAACGGTGAGGCCCTTGGAGCCGACAAGAAATTGCGTCCCGGCTAGCACAGCTATCTCGGAGTTACGGAACGTGATCCCTTCGAAGTAGGTGTAATCCGCGGCACGCACATCGAACAACGCGTAATTTCCATTACCGTCAAATATAACCTCGCCATCGCCGGCTGCTACGATCGCGATCGGTCGCTCTGCTGTGCCATCGGCGGTTAAGTAATAGGTTCCGTCTAGCGGCGTCGATCGGTTCACGTTGGCGTTATTGGTGTACTCGTAGCGGTTATATTTATAGAGGCCAGCATGAACAAGGAGGGTATCGCCAGCACGCACTCTAGGCCGGCCCGATGTCGCCCAATCTGTGCCAGCACACCACTCATTATAGGCGCACATTAGCCCCTCGAAGGCGGGCTCTAGCTTTTCGCCGGAGTATCCGTGGGGATAGACGTGAAGCACCCTGCCGCCAGCGTAGGGCTGAGGTTCAGCGCGAGTGCGCACTAGCGCAAGACGTTCGGGGTTGCCAATCACCCCGTCTGGGTCGTTGATAATAAATCGAGTCTCATAGTCGGTGTCGGGTTTTAGGTCCAGCACGCTGCCGGCGAACATGTTAGGAACGATAACGTCGACGCGAGACTCGCTGAAAACGCGCTCGCCATTAAGCCGCAGTAGCGGCAGGCCGTCGCGCCATTCAGTTGTGCCCTGCTCGCGAAACCATACCGAGACGCTGGCATTGCGATTGTCATCCCCCTGAATCAGCCATTCAAAGCCAAGGTTGATGAGTGTCGGCGGTTCGGTGAATAGTTCGCCGGGCACAACAGCATTTGGATTGTCGGTCTCAAAAGGGGAGGGTTCACTGGCAATCTGCGCGACTGCAGCTCCGGCAAGAACCATGCTTAGAATGGCGATAAGTCCCGTTCTGAAAATTGTCGAAGTTTGCATAGACATCTTGAACTCATGTGGGGATTCAGGAGCAATAAACAGTATCTGCGAATCTTGTCTTTGTCTACACCGGGAAAGTATTGAAAAAGCTCTCGCTTAAAAAGGCCAGGATCGCATTGAGCTTACGCAAAGTTGTAAGATGCTATCGAGATTGCATCCAGATAAAGAGCATAGTACAAATGTCACAAGCTATTTGACCTATACCTTGATTTGTTCCTGACCCTATTAAGCCAACTTAGAGCTATAACAATGAAAAAAATTAAGCACCGGTTTCTGGCAGTACTGCTGTTCTCTGTTTATCTTTCATCATCGCAGGCAGCGGAATTTTCGCAAGTTCGGCCCGACGCCGACACCTTGAGGGAATTGCCCGTCAGTAGTTGGCTCAGCAACGGTGGGGACCTGTACAACCGTAATTTTTCTCCCCTTACACAAATTAATACCGAAAATATTGGTCAGCTGGGTCCGCTGTGGAGAACGCATCTTGAAGGTTCTGGTGTCGGAGCGAAATATTCCGGTGAAGCACAGCCCATTATCCATGAAGGGGTCATGTACATCATAACCGGTGCAGACGATGTCTTCGCTTTGAGCATCGAAACTGGCGAGGTCTTGTGGAGCAACAAGGCAAATCTCAGTTCAGAAATTTCAACTATCTGCTGTGGTTGGACCAGCCGTGGAGTAGGTTTCGGCGAAGACAAAATTTTTGTAGGACAACTCGACGGTGTGTTAAAGGCCTTAGACAAGGAAACCGGGCAAGAGGTTTGGTCTATTCAGGCGGAGGCCTGGGAAGAGGGATATACCATTACCAGCGCGCCACTGTATTTTAATGGCATGGTGATTAGCGGTTTCGCCGGTGCTGAATTCGCCGCACGAGGGCGTGTTAAGGCTTACAGTGCAGACGATGGCAGCTTGCTGTGGACCTTCTATACAGTGCCTGCTCCAGGTGAATTTGGTTATGACACCTGGCCCGCGGACAATGATGCCTGGCAAACCGGTGGCGGCACGGTTTGGCATACACCAGCGGTGGATCCTGACCTCGGTATGATCTATTTTTCTACCGGTAATCCTGGGCCGGACTACAATGGCGCCATACGAGCCGGAGATAATCTTTTCACCGCTTCCATCGTAGCTCTGGATGTCTATACCGGCGAATATCGGTGGCACTTTCAGCAGGTACACCATGATCTGTGGGACTTTGATGCGCCAAACCCGGTGGTGTTATTTGATCTGGATTATAACGGCGTGCCGCGTAAGGGGCTGGCCCAGGCTGGGAAAACGGGTTGGGTGTATATTCTCGATCGAACCAACGGAGAGCCTCTTGTTGGCATAGAGGAGCGGCCTGTTCCTCAAGAGCCCCGCCAAGCAACGGCGGCCACGCAACCCTACCCTGTAGGTGACGCCTTCGTCACTCAGACATTAGATATCCCGCCTGAAGGATTCACGATGGTTAACAATGGTGCCATCTTCACTCCGTTTTGGGATGATCCCGTGCTGCTTCGTCGCAGCGAAGCAAACTGGCCACCAAGTACAGTAGACCCAAATAAAGGGGTAATGTACGTTTGCGCCGGTGAGCGGCAGGCGGCCTACACTACCCGCGATGGTGTCGAACAAGTTGAATCAGGTGATCGATATACCGGTGGTAGCATGCGCTTTGCACCCATTGCTGTCACGGGAATTGTCGCAGCTATGGATCTGCGAACTAACCAACGACTTTGGTCTCAACGCTGGTCCAGTCGTTGTTACAGCGGTCTGGTTGCCACGGCAGGTAACCTGTTGTTTGCCGGCCGTAACGATGGCCGCTTTACAGCACTGGACTCTCGTGACGGCAGCAAATTGTGGGAGTTTATGACTGACGCCGGGGTTAACGCGCCACCGACTATTTTTGAACACGAAGGCGAACAGTATGTGACGGTGTTTTCCGCAGGCAACCTGCTGGCAGGTTCTAATCGGGGCGACAGCATGTGGATGTTTAAGTTGCTTGAAGAGGGTGAAGAAACTTCTATTCCTCTGGAGAAAATTACCCCGCCACAGGCGAACCCCGAAGGCTTGGCATTATTTCAGGAGACCTGTGTGTTTTGTCACGGGCGGCGTGGTGAGGGTGGTCACAACGGCATGCCTCTTGAAGGTTTGGCGGCATTCGGTACCGACCATGTGGTCAGCATTATAAGCAATGGTCAAAACAGTATGCCGGCGTTTGCAGACACTTTTACTGCCAGCCAAATTCGTTCTATTTCCGAACATGTAAGAACCCTTAATCCGAGAATTCCTAATCGCAACACGCGATAATCGGGGACAGACCACGTTTTACTACCTCACCCGAGTTTCCTTATTCGTGGTCTGTCATCCTATTCTCTATAGTTTAAAGGCAATCAATTCACCAGAATAACCGGAGCCACTCACAGCCAATACTAAGTACTGCTCGCCATCGAGCATATAGGTCATTGGAGAGCCGGTCTGCGGTGCTGGCAGTTTCAAGGCGCCGACTTCCTCGCCATTAGCTTTGTCATATGCTCTGAGCATTGCCCGGTGCTCGCCGTCATCGCCTGTTGTCATTTCTGCTTCACCTGCGATCAGCAAGGTTTTGGTGACGAGGGTGCCAATAGAGGCACTCTGTCCGGTGCGCGGAATATCGACAGAGGCTAGGGCCGGGTGATTGGCGACTCTGTCAGGTGTTTGGCCGTGAGCAATCTGCCAGGCGAGGCTGCCATCGCGCAGATCCAGAGCACTTATTTTCCCATAGGGAGGCTTCTGCAAGGGTAGGCGATCGACCAATATCCCTCGCGGCGGATTGCCCCGAGTGGAGACTGCTACTTGTCGCTGTTGCGCCTCAAATTCTGTCCTGCCACCACCGGCAGATGAACCGGCGCCGCCAGAGGTACGTGGTCCGGTAAGGGGATTACCCTGAATATAGGCCATGTCCGACTGACCCGGATAGGGAGGTACCAGAGCGATGGAGCCCAGTGAGCTGTTGCTGGACACGTAGAGTATGCCAGTCTCCGGATCGAGCGAGCCTCCCGGCCAGTTGGTGCCGCCGCCTGTTGCTGGTGACATCAAGACACCCAAGTGGTCGTTGATGTCACCCACCACGGGGGGCGTAAAAAGAGGGCCTAGTTTGTACCAGCTGGCGAGCTCCAATCCCTTGGCGCGCAGCTGGGGCGTGAAATCTATCAGATCATCTGTGCTAACTCCTTGGCGATCATAGGCCGGTGGTCGGGTTGGGAAGGGCTGAGTAGGTGAATACCATTCGTCAGGCACATCGCCTAACTCTACTGAGCGTTCTATTATCGGCCAGATCGGCACGCCCGTGACTCGATCAAACACATACAGAAAAGCCTGCTTGGTTGGTTGAGCAACTATCTTGCGCAGCTGTCCGTCGATCATCACATCGGCAAGTATCGGAGCGCTGGAAATATCCTGATCCCAGATGCCGTGGTGCACTAACTGATAATGCCACTTGCGCTCCCCGGTGTATAAATCGACAGCGACTAGGGATTCTGCGAACAGGTTATTTCCCGGCCGGTAGGCGCCGTAGTAATCGCCGGTGGCGGCTTCCACAGGCAAATAAACTGTCTCCAGGTCAGGGTCCACGGAAATCTGCGCCCACACACCGGTATTGCCGGTATAGCTGGCGGAATCTCCTTCCCATGACTCGAAACCGTACTCTCCGCGCTGAGGAATGGTGTGAAAAACCCAAAGCCTCTCTCCGGTACGCACGTTGAATCCGCGCACGAAGCCTTTGACGTTTTCGCGGCTGCGGGGGTTGCCTCCGGTGCGATGGGCGGCTCCAATAATGACTACATCTTTGGCGACGATGGGCGTTGAATGCAGGCCTATATCGGCAGTATCCAGGTCGATGTCCTGATTCAGGTTCTGCTTGAGATCAACGACACCATCAATTCCAAAATCGAGCACCGGTAGTCCGGTGTCTGCGTCCAAGGCGATCAATCGGTAGCCGGGGGTGACATACAATATTCTGGACTCGTTGCCGTCCTGCCAGTAGGCCAGGCCGCGTCCGGAAAGTTGACGCGGTGCGTTTTCCCCGCGCACCCCTTCCTCAAAGCGAAACATCCAGAGCAGCTCGCCCGTTGCGGCATCCAGGGCAACCACCGAGCGCCGCGATCCCGCTGTGCTGAATAGCTTGCCGCCCACCATCAGCGGAGTTGACTGGAAGCGGTATTCCGGTGACGGGCCCAGATTATCTGTTTTGAAGCGCCATGCCACGTCCAGTTGATCGAAATTTTCTGCGTCGATCTGATTCAGCGGTGCATAGCGCGTGTGGCCCAGATCACCGCCGTAACTAGGCCATTCGCCAGCGGGGGCGCCTTGCTGGGCGGAAACATCGGGGGATGAAAAGAGGGCTATCCCAAGAGTAAATAAGGGAAATAAGGGACATAAAGAAGAAGGAATGCGGCGGATTAGGCTCATTTTAGGCACCCGAATATTTTCGAAGAGTCTAGCATAGCCCGCGACAAGCAGAATGATTTTCGATATGCTCCTAGCTAGTTAAGAGTGTTCAATAACAAGAAAGACAAAGGATACCTCTGCGCATAATGTCTAGACGACTCGTAATCTGTGCACCATTTTTTGCTCTGCTGCTGAGTACAGGAGCGCTCGCCCAGCAGATAGAGTTATCCAATCAAATCTGGTCTGCCGAAATTATTCGCACCAAGGGGCAACCGGTCATTCCACTTTTCGATGGCTGGTTTCCTAACGAGGATGGCAGCAGTACTATCTGCTTTGGTTTTTTCAATATGAATTCGCAGGAAGCTCTTAACGTCCCCTTGGGCGAGAGCAATTACCTCGAGACGGATTATCCCGGGTTGGATCTGAGCGGCGTTATGCTGCCCACACATTTCGACCCCTTGCCGCCTCGCTACCGTCATGTCTTCTGTGCCTTCAGTATTAATGTGCCAGCAGATTTCGACTCAGATAACAGGATCACCTGGTATCTGAATAGCAATCGCCAGGAACTAAAAGTGCCCGGCAAGGTGATCGCGCCGTATGTGCTGGACGAGCCGAGTTCGAACGGACGTGGTGACGTCGCGCCGTTGGTAACTCTTGAGGGTGCTCCAAAAGCTATTCGAGGGCGTTCTGGTATTCAATATCCCCAACTCATTCAGGCGAAGGTGAATGAGGCCATCACATTGAGCGCACACATCGAGCATGCGGATATCGAGGTCTGGGTGGGCTGGTCTCATCATAGCGGACCGGGAAGCGTAGAGTTTTCTAACAAAGAGTATATGACCGAGAGCGGCTCAAGTACGTCAACACAGCTGCAGATAAGCGAGGCGGGTGAGTATGTGATTCGAATGCAAACGATCGATGATGTTGCCGCATTTGAATTCTATTGCTGTCATACCAATGCCTATTTCTCAATACAAGTAGATGACTGAAGAGCCGAAGGCTCCAAGGATTCAACACTATGAAAATTATCCATCGATGGAAGATACTTGTCAGCGTTGTGGCTCTTGCTGCAGCCAACACGGTATTTGCACAAGAAGCGCCAACCTATTCCCGTGATGTTGCGCCGATACTGCAGGACAAATGTGCGTCTTGCCATAATCCCGAAGGCATCGGTCCTATGCCGCTGCTGACTTATGAGCAGGTGCGGCCCTTTGCTCTGCTTATTAAGGATCGCACCACGAAGCGGATCATGCCGCCGTGGCATTTGGACCCGAACGTAGGCATTCAAGAATTCAAGAACGATATGTCACTCTCCGAACAGGAAATAAATACGCTTAGTGTCTGGGCAGATGCCGGTGCACCGGAAGGTGATAGAGCAGACTTGCCCGCCCCGCTGAAAATTGCCAGCGGCGCAGCGTGGCAGTTGGAAGAGCAAATGGGCCCGCCAGATCTGATTATTCGCTCTGCGCCGTATGATGTAATCGCCAACGGTCAAGACCAATGGTGGACGCCAGATATGCCTTTCGAGGGCTTGGAGAAGGAGCGTTGGTTGCGTGCTGCAGAATTCAAACCCTCCTTTCCGCTTGGCAAGAAAGTAGTACACCACGGTCATGCCGTGCTGGTCCCGGAGAACCCTGAAGAGGATGGTCGCCGCTCGGTTGCTCTGGCGCGTTATGGTGTTGGAAAATCCTGGGAGATCTATCCCGAGGGAACCGGAATGCGTGTGCCTACCGATGGTCACATCGCCTGGAATCTGCATTATTTCCCCGTAGGGGCTGAAGGAACCGGTGACGTCGTCGAGGTAGGCCTGTGGTTTTACCCAGACGGTGAAAGGCCGGAAATGGAGACTGCAGGCGAGGCGATGTTTCGCGTCGATGGTCTGAACGGCATGGCAAGAGGCCAGGACATTGTCATTCCACCACACGGCTATCAGGTATTGCAGGGCACCCATGTGCTGGATTCTCCTGCCATCATTCACAGTTATCGGCCGCATATGCATATGCGTGGCCGGGTCATGACCATGGAGGCGATCTATCCTGACGGCCGCAAAGAAGTGTTGAGTCAGGTAGATAGGTACAACCACAATTGGCAGATATCCTATATCTACACCGATGAGTCCCAACCTATCTTGCCCAAGGGAACGGTGTTGCAGTTCTCCTCGGTATTCGATAACACCGCCAACAATCCGATCAACCCGGACCCGGAGCAATGGGTGGTGTTCGGCAGGCGTGGTGTGGATGAGATGAACCACGCTTGGCTAGGCATGACCTATATAAACGAAGAACAATACGGCAGTGCCATCGCCGAGCGGCGTGCCAGCCAGGAAACCTTGCGGGTGAGTCAGTAGAGAACAAAGAGGCAGTAGAGAATGAGAGAACAGGGCGCCATGAAAAAGATGCCACAGCTGCTGGCGCTTAGCTGTCTGCTGGCCTCAGGGTCGACTTTTGCGCAGCAACTACAACAAGCCAGCTACGAGGAAGGCCAAGCGCAGCGAGGCGAATTGCTCTACCAGCAAAACTGTGCGGCCTGTCACCTTGCAGATCTGTCGGGTTCTTTCGAGGCGCCCAATCTCGCCGATAGCAGTTTTCGTAATAACTGGTCCAATCGTGGCATGCAAGAATTTCTGGATATGCTGCGACGCACCATGCCTCCCCAGGCACCCGGTTCTCTCACCGAGTCACAGTATCAGGATGTCTCCGCTTTCCTGCTCAGCGCCAATGCTATTCCAGCTGGCAGCACAGTCACCTTAACGGCAGCCAATTCAGTGGTGTTTCTCAATGGCGACGTGAGCGCAATAGCAAGTGGCGTACAACGCACACCAGTGCCCGGGCGTGCCGGCACCGTGCCTTCTCCTCACACTCGTAATGCGGTTCCTGAGATCGCTACCGTCTATTCCAGTGACAGGGCGCTCAGTCGTAGTTACACAGGCATTAATAATAGCGCCATCGATAAATTTCAAAATGTTAGCAGTGAAGAACTGGCCAATCCGGCACCTGCAGATTGGACTTACTGGCGACGCAGTCCCAACAGTCAGGGCTATACCCCGCTGGATCAGATCACCACCGAAAATGTGAGCTCACTCAGCCTGGCCTGGGTATGGGGCATGGAAGCAGGGCGCAGCCAACCGGCACCACTGGTCCGTGACGGCATCATCTTCATTCCTAATTTCGGCAACGTCGTTCAGGCGCTCGATGGGCGCGATGGCTCGCTGCTTTGGGAATACCGTCGACAGTTTCCAGAAGGCGGGCGCAGCGGAGGTCTGTTACGTACGCTGGCAATGTGGGAAGACATGATATTTGTTGCGACCACCGATGCACATCTGGTGGCACTTGATGCTCGCACCGGCGCGGTACGATGGGACAGCGAGATTGCCGATGAGACACTGGGTTATTCCAATACCAGCGGGCCAATCGTTGCCGACGGTGTAGTGATAAATGGAATTACCGGCTGTGGTCGCTTCTTTGAACAAAGTTGTTTCATCACCGGTCACGATGCGAACACGGGTGAGGAATTGTGGAAAACCTTTACCATCGCGCAACCCGGCGAAGCAGGAGGCGATACCTGGGGGGATCTGCCCTTGGAATTTCGCGGCGGCGGCGATGTGTGGATTACCGGTAGCTGGGACTCAGAACTGGGCCTAGTTTTCTTTGGCGTGGCTCAGGCTAAACCGTGGATGGCGGCGAGCCGTGGACTCACCACCGATGACAGCGCCCTGTATTCGAACTCTACGCTGGCCATAGACCCCAAGGATGGACGTATCGTGTGGCATCGCCAACACGTGCCCGGCGAATCATTGGATATGGACGAGGCCTTCGAGCAGGTGCTGATCGACATAGTTGACGAACCGTATCTATTCACCATCGGCAAGAGTGGCATCCTGTGGAAGCTGGACCGTCGCACGGGCGAATTCGTGGGCCTGAAGGAAACCGTATTTCAGAATGTGTTCTCCGATATCAATCTGGAGACTGGCGAGGTGCGTTATCGTGAAGACATTCGCAATATGCAGGTGGGCGAATGGCTTAGTGTGTGCCCCTCAACTGCAGGCGGTCATAACTGGCAGTCTACGGGCTATCATCCGCCTACTCGAAACCTGGTCATTCCCCTCAGTCAGTCCTGTATGGAGATGTCGCCGCGAGAAGTGACTTTCGAAGTCGGCTCCGGTGGCAATCAGGGAGACAGACGCTGGATGGAGATGCCAAACACTGAAGGCCAGTTCGGAAAACTGTCTGCTCTTAACGTCGATTCTATGGAAGAGAGCTGGAGCATAGAACAGCGTGCGCCATTTCTTACAGCCGCGCTAACCACAGCCGGTGGGCTAGTGTTCATAGGCGATTACGACAGGTATGTGCATGCCTATGATGTGGAGACGGGGGAGGAGCTGTGGCGCACACGTCTGGCCACCTCGGCCCAGGGCTTTCCAGTGAGCTTCGCTATCGACGGTGAGCAATACGTCGCCATTCCCGCGGGCCGCGACGGCGGCAGCCCCTGGCGCATCGGCAGTTTTCTAGCGCCGGAGTTGGTCAGTCCAACGGGTCACAACGCGCTCTACGTATTTAAGCTCAACCAATGAACCTGCGCTGCTGCCTCAAGCTTTATCGAGAGTGCCTGGCGGCACTGCTATTGTGCCTAGCAGCCCAGGCTCAGGCCGACTCGATTCCTGCTGAAGACGGTGACATTGTAATCACGCCGCTAGTCCATTCAAGCGTACAGCTACAATATCAGGGCATGGTTATCCAGATAGATCCCTGGAGCGCCATTAGCATGAGCAACTACCAGATAGCCGACCTCATACTGATAACAGACAATCCCGGCCATCATCTGGATACAGTTGCCATCACAGCACTGCGCGACTCCGAGACGATTCTCATAGCGCCTGCAAACAGCGCCAGTCAATTATCTGATGCCGTGATCATGGGCGGCGGCGACAGCCAGCGAGTAAGAAGCGTCGACGTAGAAGTGCTAGTAGAAGTAATAGATGCCTACGACCTGACACCCGGCGCGCCAGCACACCCCAAGGGTGACGCTAATGGCTATGTGTTAACCATCGGCGGTAAGCGTCTGCTGTTTGCGGGAGTCACAGAATGCGTGGAGGAACTGAAAACACTCGGCAACATCGATGTGGCGTTCATGCCATTGAATATTCCACCGGCACGCATGACGCCGGCAGACTCTGCAGCATGCACAAGACAGATCGACCCAGACATCGTCTACACCTATCACTATGACCAGAGTTATGCGCGCCGGGTAAATGACCCGGACTATGGCGGCGCAGACTTACCCGGCGGTTTGTCTATAAGCGAGAGTATCGAAGCCTTTGCCGAAGCCCTTGAGGATAGCGGCATCGAATACCGCCGCGGCCATTGGTACCCACCTCGATATCAGCTCGACAGTAACTGGCCCAAGCTGCCCCTGGGACAACGCTGGCTCACCGGCGGCCTCGGAGGCATGTGTATTGGCAGCAAAGATGAGGTGTTCCTGCTAAACCGGCAGAACGTCGTGGAAGAGGATCTGGATGCAGCTCTGCTGGCGCCACCTATTGTGCAGCTCGATGCCGAGGGCAATACGGTGAAAGGCTGGGGCGATGCCGGGCTCATTGGTGGCAGATTGCACGACTGTCACGCCAATGCCGATGGCTCGCTATGGCTGGTACCGGCGGCGACAGGGCACATACAAAAGTGGTCCGCCAATGAAGAGCTCTTGATGCAGATAGGCGAGGCCAGTGTCTTCGATTCCAGTGACGGCAGCCGCGGCGGCCAGCCACTCAATTCAAACAAAGCGCAGTTCTTTCTTCCCTCCGCGGTAGATGTAGACGAGAGCACGGGTGAGATATTCGTGGCCGACGGCGAGCTCCCCGGTGGTAATAGCCGAATTGCGGTATTCGATGCATCCGGACACTTCCTGCGTCAGTGGGCACTGCAGCGCGATGGCGACGACCAGCGTATTGAACTGCCCCATTGCATACGTGTATCGAACGACGGCCTGGTCTACGTCTGTGATCGTCGTGCCGATCGCATTCAGGTCTTCGACAGGAAAGGCAATCTGCAGAGGAATATCGCGCTGCCATTCACCACGCTTACAGATGCCAACGGCAGAATCAGCGGCACCCGAGGTAATGCCGTAGTGCTCGCATTCTCCCCCGACCCGCAACAGGAATATCTGTATGTGCTAAATCAAAATACCGTCGCGGTCGAAGTGCTGGCGAGATCAAGTGGCGACTGGCTCACCCGGTTCGGTGAAGGCCCCGGTCGCTATCCCGGCCAATTCGAACTCCCGCATGGCATAGCGGTAGATAGCAAGGGCAATGTCTATGTCGCGGAGCAGGAAGGGCGACGGGTGCAGCGGTTTTTGCTTCGGTGAGGATGGCTTGTTGTAGCGGGGGGAGTTGAACCGAGAATATACGTGCCGATAGTAATTAGTCTCGGTTCAGCTCTAAGTAGATGTCAGTAGCGGTGTTGTGAAGATTCCGTGATTCAGAAAAGGCGTTAGAGAAGACTCTTTTCCGAGGTGATACTCAAGAAACAGAACGCCCTTAGTAACAAGCAACAGCAAGGCTAAATCTTTCAGTAGTTAGTGTCCCCTATAATTTTTCGTTTTCGTCAACCAGGAGTAACCATGATTAAGAATAAGAAGAAAATACTCGTTGGGTTTCTTGGAGTTGCATTCACGGGTTTGGCTACAAGCCAATACTTCCTCGATAACGCCGTGAGTGCAGTGTAGTGGTCAAGTAATATTGGCCACCAGTTTATGGTTGATCCAGTATTCTCGCTCTGCCTCGCTTGGCGATAATCCGCCGTTATGTCGATGCGGCCTAACACGACTGTAGTAACCAGTAATGTAATTATTCACCGCAAACTTTGCTTCAACAAACGATCGGTAGCCTATCGATGGCATCCATTCAGTTTTAAAGCTTCTGAAGAATCTTTCCATCGGCGCATTATCCCAGCAATTCCCTCTACGACTCATGCTTTGTTTTATCTGGTAGCGCCATAATAGCTGACGATAGTGCCTACTCGTATAATGACAGCCTTGGTCAGAATGAAACATAACATCTTGAGGCCTTCCTCTTGCCTCAAAGGCCATGCTTAATGCTTTGCCTGTCAACTCGCTGTTAGGTGAATGTGATGTTGCCCAGCCCACTGGCTTGCGAGAGAATAAATCCATCACAACCGCTAGATAAGACCAGCGATTCCCCGCCCAAATACACGTGACATCAGCACACCAAACCTGATTTGGTTCTGTCACTGTAAATTCTCTATTCAGATGATTCCCTATCTCCACATGTTCTTGTGCTGCTTTTCTGTAGGCATGCTTCGGTAGCTGGCAACTCACTATGCCCAAGCGTTTCATAATGCCTGTGGCGCGATAACGGCTTAATGCATGACCTCTGGCTGAGGATACTGTTGCAAGCGTTCTAGCGCCTGCAGAGCCGTTGCTTTCCCTGTGAATAGATTTAACAAACGTCATCTCCTCAATCTTTTGCGGGTCAACTTTATGTGATCGCTTAGCCCAATATTTGTAACTACTGCGGTGAACGTCAAAGGCCTCGCATAATTGCACTGCGTTGTAGCTCTCTGTCAGCTTCTGGATTATCGCAAATTGTTCAGCGAGTCCGACATCAAGAGAGCAGTAGCCTTTTTTAGAATTTCTTTCTCCGTCTCAATCCGCTTGATACGCTTTTCCAGTTCTTGGATCTTGCGTTGATCCGGCGTTAAGGCATTGGGCATAAATGAGGTTCCATTACGTTCTTCCCGTAATTGCCTTGACCATTTATCCATCGATGAAGCACTTACATTGACAGCTTCAGCTGCCTGTCTAACGGAGTAGTTCTGGTCAACAACCAGCTGGGCTGATTCCAGATTAAACTCTGGACTGAAATTGGGCCTTTTCTTGCGTGTCATATTGTCACCTAATTGTAGGAAATGCATAACAGCACCTCTATTTAGGTGGCCAAATTCACTATGCCACTACAATCAGCCCTATTAGCATTCAGAACACATAGATTCATGGCTGTTCGTTTTCCATATACGCCTCGACACTTATCAAGCGAAGCGCAAAAGGGCCATCTGTTTTGTCGTACTGATACAAGGCGAATTCAGCAATCTGACTGGTATCAAGTTCAGGGCCATCGAGCTCGAATCCTCGAAACTGAGGGAAAAAATTCATGAATGGAATATCGATTACGTTTGTTTCGTCAGCCATAGTGTCGAAATCAGCCCAATAATTAATTCGCCGTCCACGCCATCGAGCATCCGTTTGTATTCCCCAAGTGTAACGACGTCCGTCAGCCTTTACCTTGACTCTTATTCCAGTATAAGCGGACAAGTCTAGTTTTAAAGGCTGTGTGCGAATGGAGCTGAAACCGCCGCCGTTCGTGTTGGTATTTCCAGAAAAAATAAGCTCCCCCAAAGAAATATCAAACCCGCCCTCGCTTCTTCCTCCCATGACGTTATCATTTTGCACGTACCAGCCAAAGTCAGGACTGTCGGCATTAAAACTAGTAAGAGATAGGGTGTCCAATTTGTCAGCCTCCGAGGCGCTGAGAGGTGCAAATAATAGGGCAAGCAGAATTACGCTGCACGAAAGGGCGGTTGAATGTGAAAAATGCATTTTGTTAATTGACATGGTACTAATACGTGCCAATTCATCGGTTTGGTTCAACTCTTTGTTCTACGCAATGATACGAGAAACAGGGACAGACCGCGTTTGTTCAATTTCTCGAGACTGCTTAATCGTGGTCTGTCCCCCAGAGTTTGCATTGCCAGGCATTCGCTATTCGTTGAACAAAGGACTGGTGCTGGGAACGGAGCAGTTTAAGACAGAAGTAGAGGTGTTGACTGGACGTCGAGTAAGGCCAGCGAGAAGGAAACGCAAAAGCGCGAAAATTACTGGATATTTACTCTAACCCCAATTCTTCATCCGTCAGGATCGTTTCCCTTTAGCATGATTCCCGCATATTTATAAATTGGAAAAGACTCTAATGGATCAGGAAGGTCTTTTGAATTAGCACGGACTTTTTCTACTGCAGCGACAAATTCTGGTGCGTAAGTTATGTTCTTCGAATCTTCCCACCATTCACTACTACCCTTAGTGGAAAGAAATATAGCTGTGCCAGTCATAAAAGCATCATAAACGTTTGCGGGGATTAATCGTCCTCTACCCATGTAAAAAACTTGTTCGCATATATGATAGTGCTGGTGTCGAACGCAGTCAAATTCCATCTTTTCTTCAGGCGAAAGGGATGAAAAATCTGTTGAGCCTCGCACCATGATAGAGGAAGTCCTAGGATTTTTATGAAGTGAATACCATTCCGTTAGCTGTTTAATTATATCGCGATGACCATCTGATTTCGCAATGCTATTGTTAGCTCGCACTTCTATAGCTAGATAAACGAGTGTTAGTAAGACACCTACTACCTCGATTGATACATCCATAACATGCTCTCCATTTTTCTCTAAATTCTTGGGAAGAGCCACATGCCTATCCCGACCAATTTCCAAGCCTCTCACTTCTTAGCTCTAATAGTAACCACATTGCTCTAATCAATCTCCATAAGTAAGTATTGGGGGCAGAGTTAATATCCAGTATTTTCAGCTATTTGGATGGAACCATGGGGACACTAACAATCTAACAACTTAGTATTGTTTGGGTGTTAGTGTTCTCGATTCGTCGGGAGCTTAAATTCTTAAATTGTTAGTGCCCCCTTTATGCCCAGTGATGCCAGCCGCTGAATTCAAATAGCGCGCAGTTTTTTCTGCCGGGTGCCGTCGACGTAGACGAGAGCACGGGAGAGATTTTCGTGGCCGGTGGCGAACTTCCAGGCGAAAAAAGCCGTATCGCCGTTTTCGATTCATCCGGGAGTTTCTTGGGAATCAAAGGGAATCAAAGGGGTCAGAGTACTTTGGTTTGTTAATCACAAGTCTCAAT
>OJEF01000222.1_pt1 | contig 17418 bp, 16 predicted proteins | sample 1593041 | NCBI WGS metagenome assembly OJEF01 (sample SAMN05416790, study PRJEB24817) | seawater metagenome | isolation source: Sea water | place: Canada:Atlantic | collected 2013-11
ATTCGTCGGCAGCGTCAGATGTGTATAAGAGACAGGCAGTCGCATCAGCAGCGAGCAGAACACTGGGTCATGCTCAGCGGCGTCGGTCGGGTTGAATGCGACGATAATGTGATCGACCTGCAGCCAAATGAGTCGACGTTCATTCCAAAGGGCAGTAAACACCGGCTCAGTAATCTGGGAGACACCCCTATCGAGCTAATCGAGGTGCAGGTCGGCGACTACTTAGGCGAAGATGACATTGAGCGTTTCGAAGATAATTATGGGCGGCTGCCACGCTAGCGACAGTAAGGCAGGCGAAGCGCAAAAACTACTATGAGCCGCAAAGGCTTTCATTGGAACGAGGAGTTAACAGTGGGGCTCATTAATAAATGTTTGTTTCCTGCGGCGGGTTACGGTACACGATTTTTGCCAGCGACCAAGGCGATGCCAAAAGAGATGCTGCCACTAGTGACCAAGCCTCTTATTCAGTACGGAGTAGAGGAGGCGCTAGCCGCTGGCATCACAGGCATGGCGATTGTGACGGGGCGAGGTAAGCGCGCGATCGAAGATCATTTCGACATCAGTTTTGAGTTAGAGCATCAGATAGCAGGTTCCGACAAAGAAAGTTTGCTCGATGGGACGCGTGAACTGATCAACCGCTGCACCTTCTCCTACACCCGCCAAAACGAGATGCTCGGTTTGGGTCATGCGATTCTTGTCGGTGAAACATTGATCGGCAATGAGCCTTTTGCCGTGCTGTTAGCCGATGACTACTGTCTGACAGAAGGCGACTCGGTGCTCGCCCAGATGACAGCTCTCTACGCACAACATCGCTGCTGCATCGTTGCTATTGAGGAAGTGCCGCTTGATCAGGTGTCTCGTTACGGTGTGATCGCAGGCATAGAGGAAAAACCAGGATTGTATCGAGTGACCGACATGGTAGAGAAGCCCGAGCCGGCGGCGGCGCCGAGCAATCTTGCCATCATCGGCCGCTACCTTTTAACACCAGATATATTTGAGGTGCTGCGCAGTACAGCGCCTGGCCGAAATGGCGAAGTTCAGCTGACCGATGCGCTGCAAACTCTCGCAGCGCGAGGCGAAGTGCTGGCCTGCCGCTTCGACGGCAAACGCTTCGACTGCGGCAGTGTCGATGGTTATATCGAGGCGACGAATGCGCTGTATCAGCGCTCAAAAAATCAATAGCGTTGGCCTGCTAATCAAACGAGCGCCGAGAACTCATCAGGGTGCGAACAATCAGCGCGCAACCACAAACAAGAGCGACGAATAAATGACTCAACAACTGGATTGCTTCAAGGCGTATGACATACGTGGACGCGTGCCCGAACAGTTAAATGCTGACGTTGCCTACCGTATTGGCCGCGCGTTCGCCGCGCACCTGCAGCCTTCGCGTGTCGTTGTTGGTTTCGATATTCGACTTACAAGCCAAGAGCTATGTGCGGCGCTGAGTCGCGGGCTTACCGAGGGCGGTGCCGATGTCACCAATATCGGTCAATGCGGCACCGAAGAAATTTATTTTGCGACGAGTCACTTAGGTTACGACGGCGGCATTATGGTGACCGCAAGCCATAACCCCGCCGACTACAATGGGATGAAATTCGTGCGCGAAGGCTCGCTTCCCGTCAGCGCTGACACTGGCCTACTCGCGATAAAACGCCTTGCCGAGTTAAACGAATTTACCGCCCCGGCGACTCGAGGCTCCATCGATTTTGCCGACCTGCGCGGCGCCTATCTTGCAAAACTGCTGAGTTTTGTCGACGTCGAAAAACTACAGCCATTAAAAATTGTGTGCAATGCAGGCAACGGAGGCGCAGGCGCAACAGTAGATTTGCTCGAATCGCTGCTGCCTTTCGAATTGATTCGCGTTCATCATGAACCGGATGGAAATTTCCCCAACGGTGTGCCCAACCCGATGCTCGAAGAGAATCGTGCGCCAACGACCGCTGCGATTCTCGAGCACAAAGCCGACCTTGGTATTGCTTGGGATGGCGACTTCGACCGCTGCTTTTTCTTTGACGAGAACGGTCGCTTTATCGAAGGCTACTATTTAGTTGGACTGCTGGCACAGGTCTTTCTAGAGGCCGAACCCGGCGCGAAAATCGTGCACGACCCAAGGCTTACGTGGAATACCCAAGAGATTGTCGCGGCGGCAGGCGGAACGGCCATTCAGAGCGTGACAGGGCATGCATACATGAAAGAATCGCTGCGCGAACACCTAGCAGTTTATGGTGGTGAGATGAGCGCGCATCATTATTTTCGCGACTTTTATTACAGCGACAGTGGCATGGTGCCATGGCTTTTAGTCACCGCGCTGATGGCCGCAACAGGTAAGCGGTTGTCGCAGTTGGTAGACGAGCGCATGCAGGCGTTTCCCGCCAGCGGCGAAATCAATCGCACTATCGCAGACCCCCAAGCCTTGCTTGCCGCTGCTCGGGCGCGCTACGAAGCCGACGCGTTGGTGGTCGAGAATGTCGACGGCCTCAGTATGAGTTTTGAGTCGTGGCGCTTTAATTTAAGGCTGTCGAACACCGAGCCTGTGGTGCGACTCAATGTCGAATCTCGCGGCAACGAGGCATTGATGCGGGAGAAAACAGCTGAGCTGCTCGCCCTGATGGCGCAGCCCTAGCGAGTGCCAACCCCTGTGGCATTATCGGCTGGTGTAGGCGGCAAGTTGCCGCTAGAATCTCGCGCTTTACTTTCTCACTAACATTTAACTTATAAGCTAAGCGCCAGCGACTAGCAGCTGGTTGCGGCAAGGATGCAAGCATGTCGACATTCGAAAACGTCACTATCGTCAAAGCCGCTAATGTCTATTTCGACGGCAAGGTGACGAGCCGCACGATCAAATTCGCCGACGGCTCTACCAAGTCACTTGGCCTTATGCAGCCGGGCGAATATGAATTTGGCACCGCGAAGCGTGAGATTATGGAGATAATGGTGGGCGGACTTGAGGTGTTGCTGCCTGGCGCCAACGAGTGGCAAAAAATTTCGGGAGGCGAGTCCTTCGAGGTGCCTGCCAATGCTTCGTTTAACGTTAACGTAAAGGCTGTGACCGATTACTGCTGCGCCTATTTAGACGACTAATCAACTGATAAATTGCCGGACCAATTTGCAGAGCAGCGGGCTAACGCGGCGTATTCCAACTGCTAATTTTCTGCACAAGCGCACGCGTTGACGCATCGAGCGTCGACGCGCTTTCCACAGAAGCTGCGGCTTCGATGTTTTCTTGATTAGTTAAAGAACCAGCCGATTCACTCAGCGCTGCGTAAACCTCTTTAGACAGCCGCTTGCCCAATTCCACGCCCCACTGATCGAAAGCATTAATATTCCACAGCACACTCAACGCAAACACTTTATGTTCATAAAGAGCGATTAGCGCGCCCAAGTTCTGTGGGGTGAGCTGTTTGAGCAGCAGCGTGGTGCTGGGCCGGTTGCCTGCGATAGTTTTTTGCGGCTCCCAATTATCCGCCCCAACGTCGGCGCTCGTTTCATCGCCGTTCATGAGTGCCATGCTCTGGCTGAGACAATTGGCGAGCAGTTGACGGTGTCGCTCGTCTCCGCCATCCACGCTCGCAGTAGCACAGGCGATAAATTCGACCGGCGTAAACTCGGTGCCTTGGTGGAGCTGCTGAAAATACGAATGCTGGCCATTGGTGCCGGCACTGCCCCAAATTATTTCTGAGGTTTTAAATGGGAGTGCCGCGCCCTCGCGACTCATCGATTTGCCTAAGCTTTCCATGTAGAGCTGTTGGAGATAGGCCGGAAAAAGACTTAGGTCTTGGCTATAGGGCACCACAGCGGTGCTTGGGCTTGCGCCGTATTGCCGATACCAAAACGCGAGCAGTGCGGACACCACGGGCAGATTTTCGTGCAGCGGCGCGGTCTCGAAATGCCTGTCCATCGCATAGGCACCGCCCAGTAACTCTTCGAAAGCCTCGAAGCCAATGCCGAGCGCGATGGGCAGGCCAATTGCCGACCACAGCGAGAAACGCCCACCGACCCAATCCCATAGGGGGAAAATGTTAGACGCCTCGATGCCAAAGTCACTCGCTGCGTGGATGTTGGCAGACACAGCCACGAAGTGCCGAGCGACGGCTGCCTCGTCGCTCGCCGCCACCAGCCAATCGCGCGCGGCTCGGGCATTGGCGAGAGTCTCGAGCGTGCCGAACGTTTTTGAGGCGATAATGAACAGAGTGGTCGCGGGATCGAGTCCTTTAAGCGTGCGCGCAAGATGCGCGGGGTCGACATTGGAGACAAACCGAACGCGGGGCCTGTTTAGCGCGAAGTCGGCGAGGGCATCGACGACCATGGCCGGCCCGAGGTCGGAGCCGCCTATGCCAAGGTTGACGACTGTGTCGATTGTCTGCCCGCTATAACCTGTCCACTCGCCCGAATGAACGCGGTCAACGAACTCGCGCAAAGAGGCAAGCGTCTCGCTAACAAGCGCCGAATGAGGTGCATTAGCTGACTCGGGACTGCGTAGTGAGGTATGGAGCGCAGCGCGTCCTTCGGATTGGTTTATTTTTGCGCCACGAAAAAGGGCGCTAATCGCGCCTTGCATGCCACTTGCCTCGGCAAGCTTGGTCAGTGCAGCAAGCCCCTCTGAATCGATCAGGCTCTTAGAATAGTCGAGGTGAAGCTCGCCCACGCTCAGGCTAAGCCGCTCAGTGCGCTCGCTGTCGTCGGCAAACAGTGCTTTCAGCGTGACCGAGTTACCCTCGGCGGCGCCGGTAGCGCCAGGCAGAAGTCTGCTAGCGATTTGGGTGAGTCGAGCATCAAGCGCATCGAGTGCCACACGGTCTCTATTAAATGTCATACACATGCCTTTGAATCGTGGCGGGCGATGTTCGTCAGAATGCCCAGAATGCCAAAGTCCTCATGCGGCAGCGACTCTTCAGAAATCGTTTGCTGCCAAGCCGTCCAGACCCACAAACTACTTTAGCATAGACGGGAGACCGCAGAATCTTCAACCCTTCAAATGTCCTTAGAAAAAATCCTTAACTAGGCTATTGAACCGCTCGGGGTTTGTGGTTAAACTGCGCGCCTTGTTCGACGGAGCTCACATCGAGCCTCATCAAACATTGTGCCGCTATAGCTCAGCCGTGGTAGAGCAGCTGACTTGTAATCAGCAGGTCCCGAGTTCGACTCTTGGTGGCGGCACCACTTCCCCTTCTTCAATACGATTTACCTCAGTATCATCTTTGGTAGCTGAATCAGCAGGTCCACTCTCTGTATGGCGGCCTTTAGCAGCGGCGCCACTTCCATGCATAGCGCCCCCTAGCAATCTTGTAGTCCCCCACCGATTCACTTATTCTTCATGGCTTAATTCCACTGAATAGGCTGCAGTCGAAAATCCCATGCTAGACGAGAAGCAAATCCGAGAATTAGTCGCCGAGCACGGCAGCACGGTCAATGAAGGTCGAACCATACAGCAGCTTATAGCTGATGGTGATATTCCCCGCCTGAATGGAGCTTCTGTGCTCAAAGGCAAGGTATCAGACTCCGTATTTGGGGATGATTTAGTTAGTAAATCAGGTATTTCCCTGCGACTCATGTTTCGCAATAATCGAATCTCGACCCATGATGTGAATCGCGGCGCGATTCCCTTCAAAGATCAGGTGTTAGCGATCAATCACGACCATATGCTGCGCCTAGTATGGAATGTGTTGGGTTCTTCGCAGTTTGCCGTGGATGGATTGCTGCCGAGTTCGACAGTTATTCCCTCTGAGAATCTGCAGATAGTTAGTATCGAGAATGTGCTGCGTCTCTATATGGCTGAGAGTTCGACTTCTACCTCTTTGTATCAACATTGGTTGCGCTCTAAAGAGGCTGGAGAGGCTGTGTTGCACTATGCAGGGCATGAGATGAGCGTAGCTGATCTGGTGCCAAACGGGATTCTGCCTTATGTAATGGATACACCGAGTACCAAGGATGCGGTCGATAAAACTACCGATGCAAAATCGTTGATCGATAGCGGTGTGTGTACGCAGGCGCAGTACAATGAAATTCGAAATTCTTCCTTGATGGCCTTCGGCATGATCTCTGCGTATCTGGCTGGCCTAGGCATGGTGCTGGTTGATACAAAGACCGAGCACGGCATTAATAGTGCGGGCAAGATAGTGGCGGCGGATGAGCTCTACACTATGGACTCGTCGCGCTTCTGGCGCCTGGATGACGGCGGCGATATTTTGCAGCGCGATGGCAGGCCAGTTTCATTTTCTAAAGAGTTCGCGCGAGGCATGGTGACTGAAAAAAATCAGCAATTCTCAGATGAACAGGGGAGCGAAATTGCTGTACGCTATATCTTAGGATTGCAGCACCTGACTGGCATCGAATTTTCTCCTGATCTACGAGTAAGAGACCAGCGCATAGTCGAATCGGTTGACTTAATATTGGACGCGCTCCTTTAGCGTCTACATTCCCAGTTGCACATGAGAGGTCTGCTTTGATGAATCACACGATTAGACGTAGCTCAATCGTACTATTTTCCCTTGCCATCACTCAGGCCTGCTCACCAGCGCCTAGCAACGAGGCAGCTACGTCTGTCGCGCCTAGTCAGCAGAGCTTAACTGCCGCAGACTATGAGCGAGCGGAACGCTTTCTTGGCATCAATACGACCGATCTTGTTCATAGTAATATTCTCGCTCAATACTGGCAGGATGATGATCGATTGATCTATCGCCGTTCAACTGAAAACGGCTCTGACTATATTTTGGTGGATGTGCAGACGGCACAAAAATCGCCACTTTTTGATACGGCTCGTCTAGCAACCCAACTGGCAGCCTATGCAGAGGAGGAAGTTGAAGCTAATGACTTAAGCTTGTCGCGGGTACAGCTGGGTGAGGCGCCAGAGCAACTCGAATTCGATTACGAGGATCAAAGCTATGTGCTGGACTTGAGCAGCTATACGCTCAGCCAGCTCGCCGAAATTCCGACGAGTGAATATTCCTCCCCCGACGATAGCATGGCAGCCTTTATCGATGAGCATAACCTTTGGGTTCGCGATACCGCGAGCAATGAGGTGACCCAACTTACCTTCGACGGTGAGCAGGACTATGGCTATGCGACCAATAATGCAGGGTGGTTGCGCGACGATGGTCCGGTGCTATTGTGGTCTCCAGACTCTTCTAAAATAGCCACGTTCCGCCACGACGGAAGAAATGTGGGCGAGATGTATCTGTGGTCTACACAGGTAGGTCATGGCGAGTTAGACGCATGGAAGTATCCGCTGCCGGGCGATGACTACATATTTATGATTGAGAGAATCGTTGTTCACTTGGAAGATGAGCCGCGCATTGTAACTTTAAATATGTCACCTGACCCCCATAGATCGACAACTAGCGATCATATAGCTGGCCGAGGCGGGTTGTTTCTGGATGTGGAGTGGAGTGAGGATAGCGAGACACTGTCATTCGTTTCTTCGTCACGGGATCACAAGATTGCGCAGCTGCAGATCGCCAACCCAGAATCTGGTGACGTAAGACCTGTCTATCTCGAAGAAGTCGAGACCTATTATGAATCTGGATACAACGCCGCCAATTGGCGTGTTTTTCCCGAGCGAAATGAGTTTGTCTGGTTCTCTGAGCAAGAAAATTGGGGGCATCTCTATATGCACGACCTGCAATCGGGCGAATTGAAACATCAAATCACCGATGGCAGTTGGGCGGTACTTCAAATTCAGCAAGTCGATTTAGAAAACCAGCAGATCTATTTTCTCGGCTCGAATCGTGAGCCCGGTGATCCTTATTTTCAGTATCTATATCGAGTAAATTTCGATGGCTCTGAATTGACAAACCTAACCCCGGAGACTGCCAACCATCAGATTAGATGGTCCGAATCTGCTAACTATTTTAGTGATGTTTATTCGACACCGGATACCGCACCGGTGTCGGTAGTGCGCAACACAGCAGGAGAGGCGCAACTGATTCTCGAAGAAACCGATATTGACCCACTTATTAATAGCGGCTGGGTGGCACCGATTCCCTTTATCGTAAAGGCCAGAGATCAGATCACCGACCTCTACGGCTTACTCTATAAGCCCTCTAATTTCGATGAGACAAAGTCCTATCCGGTATTGAACTATCTCTACCCGGGCCCGCAAAGTGGCAGTGTCGGCACGCGTTCGTTTCGCGCCTCGCGGAATGACAAGCAGTCGCTAGCCGAGCTTGGATTCATCGTAGTCGAGTTAGATGCTATGGGTACGCCGGGGCGGTCGAAGTCTTTTCACGATGCCTACTACGCAGACATGGGTGACAACGGCCTGCCAGATCAGATCGAAGGAATCCGGCAGTTAGGGGCAGCTAATCCTTGGATGGATCTCGAGAGAATAGGCATCTGGGGGCATTCGGGTGGAGGCTTCGCATCGACGGCAGGAATACTGCGCTATCCAGACTTCTACAAGGTCGCCGTATCCGGTGCGGGCAATCACGATAATCGGAATTACGAAGATGACTGGGGCGAGAAGTGGCAGGGGCTGTTAGAGACCTATCCCGAGAGCAATCCCGATGAAGGCGAGCCGGTAGTTACTACCAACTACGACAATCAGGCGAACCAACTGCTGGCTGCTAACTTGGAAGGTAAGCTGTTGCTTGCCCACGGTATGCTCGATACCAATGTACACCCTTCCAGCACCTTGTTGGTGGTCGATGCCTTGATCGAAGCTGACAAGTACTTCGATCTAGTGATTCTGCCCAACGCCAGCCATGGTTTTGGAAATAGACGCTACTTTATGAAGCGACGCTGGGACTATTTCGTGGAGAATCTTCGCGGCCTGCAACCTCCATCAGAGTTTATCTTTGCCGATAACGTTCGGTAGACCCATAAAGCATCAGCAGCTGTCCTTGCAAGCGCGTTGCTGGCTGCATTAAGCTTGAATCATAGGTTTATAAAAGCAGGTTTCACAAAAGGGCCACTGCGCCTACCAATGAATTTAATTAAGGATGTCGCCATGAGAGTTCACTTTCGGATCGCCGCGTTGGCTAGTCTGATGATAGCTGTATTTGTAGGACCTCACGCCTTTGCTGCCGAGGACTATATGCCGCCTCAGACAGACTTTGGCGTGCCGGATGTGCAAGGTGTTTGGAACTACAAGACCCGAACCAGCCTCCAGCGTTCCGATGTCTATGAAGGCGAGTTAGAAGTAGACGAGGAAACGATGTTGGCGAAGATGGTTTCTACACCTGACTATCTTGCTTTTCTTGAGGCAACAGGAGCCGAAGCTCCGGGACCCAAAAATGTGGGTGGCTATAACGGGTTTTGGATTACACCCGGCGATGCCCTTGCTCAGATGAATGGCAAGTATCGAACTTCTCTAATTGTAGACCCTCCTGATGGCCAGATTCCCTGGAGAGAAGAGGGGCAGGCAGTTCGTCGATCGCAGCAGGATGAGTTGCCCATGGGCTTAGCAGAGAGCGATGGGCCTGAGGGAAGAACTCTTTCCGATCGATGTCTCATAAGTTTCGCTTCAACAGCGCCGTTCATGAGTAGTCTCTACAACAACCATATGCAGATCGTGCAAGGGCCGACTCATGTAGTGCTGCTAGCTGAGATGGTGCACAACGCGCGAATCGTGCGAATCGATCAGGAGTTTAAGGAGCTACCCTTTGATAAGTGGCTGGGTGACTCGATAGGTTACTACGAAGGGAATGCATTGGTAGTGCAAACGAAAGACTTTAATGGCTGGCAAGTTGCTAAAGAGCGATTGATGTCCAACAATATTCTGCTGACGGAGCGATTTACTCGCGTCGCCGATGACAAGCTCCACTACACATTCACCATCGACGACCCAGAGCTCTATACTCAGCCCTGGACTGCCGAGATGCCGATGTATACCGGTGAAAAACTGTATGAATACGCTTGCCATGAGGGCAACTATGCGATGCCTGCCATACTCGCCGGAGAGCGTCGGCATGAGGCAGATGCTAGGAACGCGCAGTAATGTAAAGCCCGGTGCCACGTTGTCGGTGGTGGACGCATTTTGAGAAACATCAAGCGGGAAAGACTTATCGCCTTATTAGCCAGAATCGAATTATTCACATTACAGGGTAATAAATTGTAATGGATTCATTCGAAGCAGCGATCGCTGCTTATACCAATTTTATGTGGGGCTTGCCGCTAGTTGTTCTGCTAGTGGGTGGTGGCTGCTTCTTCATGATTCATTCCAGGCTACGTCACTTTCGTTATTTCTCCCATAGCATAGGTTTGTTGAAGGGTAAATTTGATGACGCCTCGGAGGCAGCATCCGGTGACATTAGTCACTATGGCGCGCTCGCTACAGCATTAGCGGGAACCATGGGCCTTGGAAACATCACCGGCGTAGCCATCGCGATCACGGTAGGTGGTCCGGGTGCGATATTCTGGATGTGGATTACTGCAATCGTTGGAATATCTACTAAATTCTATACCGCCTCACTGGCGATTATGTATCGCGGCAAAGACGACGAGGGCAAGCTGCAAGGCGGTCCGATGTATGTGATTCGCGAGGGGTTAGGTCGCAAGTGGCTACCTCTAGCATGGTTGTTTGCCATAGCAGGCATGGTGGGAACCCTGCCTATCTTTCAGGTGAATCAATTGGTGCAGATTCTGCGCGATGTCATTGCGATTCCTGCAGGGATGGCGACTAGCGAAGAACATTTTGGTTTCGACTTCGGCGCCGGTGTGGTTCTTGCCATCGTTATGTTTAGCGTTGCAGTAGGGAAGGTGAAGAGAGTGTCCGCGATCGCGGGCAAGATGGTGCCTTCTATGGTGATCTTCTATTTCCTGATCACCGGTGTGCTGCTGGCGAGTCATCTTGGCGAGATACCTGCCATGTTCGTACTCATATTCACTGATGCGTTTACCGGAGAAGCTGTATCGGGAGGTGTGCTCGGCGCAGTGATTTTGATTGGCGTACAGCGCGGCGCGTTCTCCAACGAAGCAGGAATAGGCACAGAGTCTCTGGCACATGGCGCAGCCAAGACAAACGAACCAACCCGTGAGGGTCTGGTTGCCATGATAGGCCCTATCGCCGACACCTTGATCGTCTGCACCTGCACGGCACTGGCACTGCTGGTCACCGGCGTATGGGAAGGCGGTGGAGTTGGCATCACGATGACTACGCAGGCCTATGAGCAGGTGTTTCCAGGCTACGGTGCGTACCTATTGCTGATCATGGTTATTGTGTTGAGCACGACAACGATACTCACCTATTGGTACTACGGGAGTAAGTGCATGGGCTTTCTCTTTGGAACGTCAAAAGAGAGGTTCTATATGTACGCGTATATGGCGCTGATAATTGCCGGTGCCGTTGTCTCGCTAGAGGTGGTGATTAATCTTCTGGATGGTATGTACGCGACGATGGCGATACCTACTATGGTCTCGACACTGCTGTTGGCGCCGAAGGTTAAGAAGGTAGCCAGTGCCTATTTCGCACGAATCGATGCGGGAGAATTCGATGAGAAGGAGTCATCCGACATTAAGGAGAGCTAGCACTCTATGAAGAATATACTATTTTTAACTCTAGTGAATTTTGCATTGTTAAGCTGTTCCCCAAACAGCCAGTCACGGCAATCAGATATCACTGACATAAACGAAGTGTTAGACGGCTATCACCAGGCCGCCGCGAACGGCGAATGGGATATCTATTTTGATCTTATGAGCGACGATGGTGTATTCATAGGAACCGATGCGCAGGAGCGCTGGATTAAGGCAGAGTTTCGCCAATACTCGAGCGGCAGCAATGGTTGGGTCTATACGCCGCAGCAGCGCAATGTCAAGATAACTCCCGATGGATCAAGTGCGTGGTTTGACGAGGCGTTGTTGAGTCAGAGTTACGGCAGTAGCCGCGGCAGCGGAGTGTTGATACGCACGGCTCAAGGTTGGAAAATCTCGCAGTACCATCTAACTTTGCCGATCCCTAACGGCATGGTGCGCGGTATCACTGATCAGATTAAGGAATATGAAGCGCAGGATTAGCCGTGGCGATTCTACGCTGCTGATTCTCGTGCCATCTTCTGAAAGCCACAGCTCATCCGCCAAGCGCTAAAGGTAGAGATGACGGCAAACACTGATAGCACCAAAAATACCTGCGGCCAGCCCAAAGAGTCGGAGAGTATGCCTGCAGCAAACGCGGCGATCGCCCCGCCAATATAGCCCATCCCGTCGATAATACCTGTACAGGAACCTGCTCCTTTCGCGCCAGCGATGTCCAGTGTGAGACAGCCGCTGCTCATCGAGTAGGGGCCCAGCAAGAAGAACCCGCTAGCTCCGAGAAAGAACAAGATCATATTGAAGTTAGGCTCACTCGCATTGCTTAACACCGCTATGGCGATCATGCAAAACACGAGCACAGAAAGCATCATCCACATCATGCGCGCTCGGTCTCCGTTGCGCGCGTGGTGGTCTGTATACCATCCGATGAATACCGTGCCAGCTACACCTAACAATGGAAATATGGCAGAGCGTAAAATTGCGGAACTTGCGCCCAGGCCGATGTCGAACAAAAATTTCGGCGTCCAGAATAAGAATACAGAACGCAGCAGTGTGGTGAGAAAGCTAAACACGAGTAACTGTCGGTATATAGGCAGACGCAACAGTGTCTTCATAATAGTCGATACAGGCGGCTGTTCCTCGTCGCCGTAGTCGGCAATTTGCTCCTTCGAAGCTTCGCCTTCTATTGGCTTAGCGCCAGGCACCACATCGCTAGGGCTAGAGCGCGACGTGAGATAAGACCAGAGCAAGATCAGTGTGAGTACCATGGCGGGGTAGATAAAGACTCCCTGCCAAGGAACGCCCATAGCTACCAGAAAACCCGCAAACAGAGTGGCAGCAACTCCGCCAAACTGGAAGTTGATACTAATCAAGCCCATCACAGTACCGTTGCGCTCTCGTGGGTACCAGTTGCCGATCGTCTTTGTCAGCCCGCCCCAGCCCATGGAGAGAAAGTAGCGGCAAAAGCACCATACAATGATAAAAGCAGTCAGGCTTGCTGAGATCGCAAAGATGATATTGAAGAATATTGCACCCGCCATGCCGACGAGAAAGATTTTGCGACCGCCGATTTTATCGGCTAATGGGCCATTGATAAATTTTCCGGCGGCATAGGCCATTTCAGATAGAGAGGCTATAAGGCCTAGCTGTGTATTGGAGTAGCCGAATTCTTGTGTAAGCAGAGGAAAGGCGGCGGCGAGGTTGCCGCGACAGATGTAGTAGCCCACATAGCCAATGAGCATGACCCAGAAGGTGGAGGTTCTCCAGTGTAGCAGCCGGGTATTTTCTTCCGATGAAACGGGAGTCTTCTGATCACCTTGCAGCGTATAGAACATTTACTGGTCCCTGTAGTTCGACTATAAGCTCAATAACTAGCGCTGACTTTATGATCAACCCAGGTGGTCTATATGATTTGTTTCGAGGAGCAACAACAGATCTAGTGGATCGTCTGATGCGGCTTTGCCAAGCCCTCACTGCTCGCCGAAGTTACTCTCGGCTCGTCCTGTGATGCATAGCTACGCGTGATGACTTCACTCTCTAGATAGTTGCCAAGCTTGCCCAAAAAATCTTCCATGTGAGCAGTTTGATAGTGAGCCTGCAGGCAGTCGGCATTTTCCCATTCTTGCAATAGGACTATCTGATTGGTGTCCGTCAAACCTTCGAAGTACTCATAGTTATGGCAGCCGTGTTCCAAGCGACACAGACGAGTCATGTCCTTCATCAATTCGAGTGCTTCAGATTTGGATTCCGAAACCAGATGAAAAGTTGATTGAACCATTATCATGATGTGGCTAGTCCTGTTTAAGAGTTTCGTTTACACGGTGCTGCTTTGAAGATTCTACTAGTCGGGGTCGAATCTTCAAAGCAGCTGAATTTATTCGCAGTAGCTTTCGCCACTACCACTAAGATGGTGCCTACTGCTCTGTATTCAAGGCCACTTTCGCAGGCGCGCGGGAAGCTGTCAAGAATCGAGGCCGCCGCTTATCAGTGCTGCCGATAAGCTACTGATATTAATTGGGTTTATCGAGCCTGCCATCGATGCTCCAGCCACCGCCGCCAAGCCCTGCTAATACTAGTAAGCCGGCGAAGATGCCCATATTCTTTACGAAGTTCTGCGTCTGGTCGGGGACATTCCAGAAGTCATGCATTAGCACATTAATGACGAGCGTCAATCCAGCTAGTATGAATGCTACTGGCTTTACCTTATAGCCTACAACCACGGCAAGGCCGCCAAATAGCTGTATCGCTATGGTCAAAATCAGGAAGAAGGAGATAAATACCATGCCTTGTGAGGCCATGTAGGCAGATGTACCTTCCATATCCATAATCTTTAGCAGGGCGCCTGGACCGAAAAAGTAGAGCCCGAGGATTACGCGGCCACTAGTGGAGCAGAGGAGTTCGAAGTTTTTACGCATTGTGATACCTGTCAGAATAATAGTTGGTTGTTCTGCTTTTTCTAAGGTCAGTCTTCCCACCAGGGATAGAAAGGTGGCATGTCACTGGATGCCTTTTCAACATACTCTGGCTTTCTCTTTTCTAAAAACGCCTTTACGCCTTCTTTGCCACTTCCTTGGCTCGCATAGAATATGGCTAAGGAATCTACTTGATGCGCTGCCAGTGGATGATCTTGAGCCGCGTTACGATACATCATCTGTCGCGTTAGAGCGATCGACACGGGGCTGTGTTGCGCTATTCGCTTAGCGAGTTCGTAGGCTTTGCCGAGAAGTGATTCCTTAGGCTCTATCGAATTAGCGAAACCACTAGCTTTTAATTCTTCAGCGGCGATTAGATCGCCGCTATAAACCCATTCTAACGCCTTACCCATGCTGACGATTCGGGGGAGGAACCAGGAGGAACAGGCCTCCGGTGTAATGCCTATTTTGTTGAACACAAAACCTACTCGGGCATTCTCGGAAACGAGCCGGATATCCATAGCGCAGGTCATGGTTGCGCCTATGCCTACGGCTGCACCATGAATGGCAGCAATGACCGGTTTCTTGCAGTCGTAGATCGCAAGAGTTAGCCGGCCGCCGGTATCGCGGACGCCAGAAATAATGTCGGGGTCATCGAGCTTAGTTTGCATATCTCTAAGAGTCGGCTGCAAACCTTCGTTTAGTCCAAATACATTCCCTTCGCTGCCCAGGTCCATGCCTGCACAGAATGCCTTTCCAGCCCCAGTGACCACTATGGCTCGAACCTCATCGTCTTCGCTGGCACGATTCACGGCATCGATCAGCTCGTTTGCCATTTCAACGGTGAAGGCGTTCATGTGCTCGGGGCGATTGAGAGTAATGGTGAGGATATTATTTTCGATCTGATAGAGAATTGCGTTATAGGCCATTGACCGGTTCCAACAAGCAGCGATAGGGAGTTGGCCTATAATACAGAGAAGCCACAGCTTATGCAGGAGTCTGTTGCTTCTGTTTCATTCTGATGATGTCTACTTCGCCCTCCTGAAGCATTTGTTGCAGATGTAAATCTTCCTCTCGCTTAGTGATCGCGCAGATCAGGAACTCTGCCTTTAACGAGTTACCACGATAGATGTATTCTTCTCCAAGTAGTGACTCCCCTATTTTCTTGATGACGACTTTAGATCCAGCTTCATCGATACCGGGTAGAAGCATTCTGAATTGCTTGTAGTTGGATCGAGCTAGCACGTCTTCATTGCGCCTCCTATCACTAGCCATCAGTGCGAAATGTCGAAGCATCGCGTTGCCTACTTTTGCGCCGTGCTGTTTGACTATGTTGTCGAGGTTCGTGAGTTCTAGGGTCAGCATAGAGACTGGTTTCGTATAGCGCAGAGCTACACCTAGCACTCGATTACTTACCTCTACAAAAGTGCGCTCATTCAATATAGTTGTAATTGGATCGAAGGTTGCGTCTTTTTGGTATTCAACCTTGAGCTCTTCCATCGTCATGATGAGAATTGAGATCGCGAAGACCGTCATTGTGACGATGGAACTGAGCAAGAATAAGACAGTGGCTTCTTCTGTAGAATTTATAACTTCTGAGCGGCGGGAAAACATGAGAGTAAACTCAGTGACTGCATTGAACACCGTGAGTGTAAGCAGTAAAAATGCACCAAAGGCTGTATTGATGGCCATGACTGGTCGAAGTTTTCTTTCTATCTTCAGGCCTTTGGCTACAACATAGACGATGCTAGCAGAGAAAATCACCATCATCACGGTATAGATGCGGATGCGCCAAAGAATATTTTCGTCTACAAACGTAAAATAGTAAAAGCCAGCAATACTGCCTACAAACCAAACGATGCAGAACAGCGGCAGCTTGGTATTCTCCTGGTTCCAGAAATTTGCCAGACCGAACAGAACAGGGATGCGCCCGCCCATGATCAAGGCATTGGCGAGAAAGATAGAGACTACTGGGGGCAGGATCCCTTGCATAGAAGCAAGGAGAACACCCACGCAGGTGGCCATGTAACCCGCGGCGATTCCAAGCAAGCCAGGTATCTGCTTATTGCTCGCCCAATTAATGAGCAATGCAATGCCAGTAACCATTGCGACTAAACCTAGAGCGATTATAAGAGTTTGATTTTCCATTTAGCTGTTTTTTTTAGATGGCTTTCGCTGTTCGTAGTTCCTCAATTTCGTTTTCACTATATCCCCAGTCTGCCAATATCTGCTCGGTATGCTCGCCGACCATGGCGGCAGATGATTTAATCTGCGACTGTGTGCGACTAAATCTCGGAGCGGGCGCGGGCTGAGTCACGCCATCAAATTCTACGTAAGTATCTCTTGCAACATTGTGAGGGTGACTTGGGGCTTCGCCTAGATCAAGTACTGGCGCGAAGCAGACGTCCGTGCCTTCCATCAAGTCGCTCCATTCGGATCGCGTCTTCGTGGAGAACAGCTTCACGAGTTTTTCTCTTAGTTGTGGCCATGCACTCTGGTCTTGCTGTGCTAGAAACTCCTCATCTACAATTTCACACTTCTCTAAAAGAAGAGCATAGAACTGTGGCTCGATTGAGCCTATGGAAATATATTTCCCATCACTACACTCATAACTACCGTAATAGTGAGCGCCGCCATCCAATTTATTGGCCTGCCTGTCGGTAGCCCACATACCCATTTCCATAAGCCCATAGAAGGGGCTTAGCAGACTTGCGGTACCATCGGTCATGGCAGCATCAATAACCTGCCCCTGTCCTGAGTTGGCTCTCTCATGGAGTGCGGCGAGTATGCCTGTTAGCAAATACATGGCACCACCGCCGAAATCACCTACTAGGTTGAGCGGCGGGGCCGGAGCTCTGTCTGAATAGCCCATTGCTCCTAGCGCCCCTGCTATGGATATATAGTTTATATCGTGCCCAGCTGCCTGAGCTAAAGGTCCATATTGTCCCCAGCCTGTCATGCGTCCGAAGATGAGTTTTGGGTTGCGCTCGAGGCAGACATCTGGTCCTAGGCCTAGGCGTTCCACTGTCTCTTATACACATCT
>OJEF01000225.1_pt1 | contig 17361 bp, 16 predicted proteins | sample 1593041 | NCBI WGS metagenome assembly OJEF01 (sample SAMN05416790, study PRJEB24817) | seawater metagenome | isolation source: Sea water | place: Canada:Atlantic | collected 2013-11
AGATCTACACCTCTCTATTCGTCGGCAGCGTCAGATGTGTATAAGAGACAGTTGGAATATAGGCTGACGACAACTGTTTCGCTAAACTCATAAGGTCTGGTTTTATACCCATAGTCGTCGAGCCGAAGTCATTTCCCGTTCTACCGAATCCGCAGATCACCTCATCGGCCCATAGGAAGATATCGTGCTCTTTCAACAAGGCTTGCACCTTAGGCAGATAGCCTTCCGGAGGCACGATCACGCCACCGGCACCCATTAGTGGCTCGGCAATGAAGGCAGCTATAGTCTCTGCACCTTCTTCAAAAATTAGTTTTTCTAGACTTTGTAATAGCCGTGAAACAAATTCGTCTTCCGACTCATCGCCCACCTTACCGCGGAAGTAGTGCGGACAATCAGCTCGAAGAATACCAAGCGCTTCCACCGGCAGATCGAAGTGGCTGTGCATCACCGGCAATCCAGTTAGAGACGCGGAGGCGACGGTCACGCCGTGATAGCCGCGATCTAATGCGATGATTTTCTTCTTCTGGGGTTTGCCGATGGCATTACTGTAGTAGCGCAGCATCTTTATATGCGAGTCGTTCGCCTCGCTGCCCGAGTTGCTGAAGAAGATTCTCGCATCTGGGACCGGCAACATCGCTGCGAGCTTATCGGCCAATTCCATTACAACAGGATGCGTACGGCCACCGAAGAGATGGCTATAGGAGAGGGTTTTAAGTTGAGAATTGATAGCAGCAATGAGTTCTTCATTGCCGTAGCCTAGGGCGGAACACCACAGACCTGACAAGCCTTCTAGATACTGATTGCCAGCGTCGTCGTAGACATAGACGCCCTTACCGCTGACAATATTTAACTGCTCAACAGCGGCTAGATTAGTAACCGGATAAATGATCGAGGACATAGACTATTCACCTGTGTAATTGCCCTAGACTCTAGCATTTACTAGCCGATTTGAATACCAATCTACGGGCTCCGGCGCGCTTGGGCCCTACTCCTTGGCGACGAAGCCTGCCCAGCTCTGCATGTAGGTGATGAACTTGTCCGAAAGCCCTTCATCTACTAGGTGGCTGCGCGGCACTGGGTTTTCTACCGGCTTGAAGTTCGGGTCTTCGAGATAGAGATTTGGGAAGTCATGGTGCAAGATTGCCGCCCGCCCCAGCATGACCCAGTCCGCGCCAGCCGCCAACGCCTTTTCAGCCTCCTGCGGCGTGCGAATCTTACCGGCAACGCCTAGTCGAACTTCGCCTCGTTCCAGCTCAGTAAAATAGGACATGAGAGTCCTACCCTGCATGGCTTCTTCGTTCGGCTCCTTGAAGACATCCCAAAGTGACATGTCCAAGAAATCGATCTGGCCAGTGCTCATCAGCTGCTGCGCCACGGTTTGAACTTCGTTAAGCACCAATCCAAAACGCTCGGGAGACAAACGCACGCCCACCATAAAGTCATCTCTACATTGTTCACGAATACCATCGAGTATTTCGAAGAAGATGCGGCTCCTGTTCTCAACAGAGCCTCCATAGTGGTCATCGCGTTGGTTGTTTTCGCTGCTCAGAAACTGACAGAGAATATAACTGTGGGCACCATGAATCTCGACACCATCAAACCCCGCCTCCTGAGAACGAACCGCTGCCGCTATGAAATCGGCAACTAGCTGTTCGACCTCGATCAAGCTCAGCGCCCGAGCGCCTGTCTTCTCATCCCCAGAGGGGCTCACCGGGTCTGTACCAATCAGTTCACTCGGCGAGCGCATGCCGGCGTGATGGAGCTGACAGATCGCTATGCTGTTGTGGGCCTTGATCGTTGCGGCAAGATGACTCAAACCTTCGATGTGCTTGTCCGAGAACACGCCAAGCTGCCCCGGAAAGCCCTGACCGACTGCCTGCACGTGCGCTGCACAGGTCATGGTGAGACCAAATCCGCCCTCGGCGCGCATGGTGAGCCATCTAAACTCCTCGTCCGATAGCACGCCATCCTCATGACTCTGGGTGTTAGTAAGAGGTGCCAACATGAAGCGATTCTTCATAGTCGGGCCACGAGTAAAGCTAAGCGGTTGAAAAAGTTGACTCATTTTTATTGGTAGTTCCTATTTGTAGAGAGTAAAAAGCAGGCGAAAGACTACACGTTTAGGCGGAATTCCGAAACCACTGCTTTGCTGCGCTTGGATACACTGCGCAGATTCACGTAGACTCGACAATCGAACATCTTAGCCTGTGCCCCTTCTATAGCAACCCAAGAAGAATAAGGAGACATTATGCGAACTTCGCAAATCACAGCTCTATTTACCGGCCTGCTCAGCGCCATACTTTTCGCGCCACTATTCGCGCAGGGCCCTGACGCACTCTCCTCTGGAAGTGAATGGACTCAGTATCGCGGCAATCTTGCGGGCACGGGTTTCTCGCCTTTAACGCAGATCAATCAGGACAATGTAGCCAACCTTGACAGCGCCTGGTCTTATTCGCTGCTTGCCAATGCACTCAATACTGATGAGAACCCTAGAGCGCCGAATTCGCAGGTGACGCCGATCGTTGTCGATGGCGTCATGTATCTTCCCGCGGCTGATCGCGTGATTGCACTAGACCCTGTGAGCGGTGAAGAGCTGTGGACACACAGAGTTTTGGAGAGTGCCGCATCTAGGCGCGGAGTCTCTTATTGGCCGGGCGACAACGGTTCCCGCCCACGCATCCTCTATACCGCCGGCAGGCGACTGGTGGCGCTCGATGCAGCCACGGGCGAGCTCGCCTCAGAGTTTGGTGATTCGGGTGAGATCGATATGCAGATCCCCTATAACTCCGTTGCTATGGTTTTCGAGAACACGGTAATAGTAGGAGCCAATACACCCAGAGGTGCTGAGGGAGGAATCGGCAACGCAAGAGCCTTCGATGCACGAAGCGGAGAGAATGTCTGGGAATTTGAGTCCGTACCTGGGCCGGGAAATCTCGGACACGATACCTGGGAAGGTGATAGTTGGCGCGGAAGATTGGGCGCCAATGCCTGGCCATTCTATTTCACCGTCGATGAACAGCGCGGACTAATCTACCTCCCCCTCGCCTCGCCAATCCCGTTCGGTTACGGTGGCGACCGCGCGGGCAACAACCTTTTTTCTAATTCACTAGTCGCGGTCGATATCCGCAGCGGAGAATACCGCTGGCATTTCCAAACCATTCATCACGACCTATGGGATCACGATCCACCCGCGCCTCCGGCATTATTTGATATAGAAAAAGATGGCGAATTGATTCCAGCGTTAGGCGTGACAACCAAATCTGGATATCTGTATTTATTAAATCGAGAGACGGGGGACGCCATCTTCGGCATTGAAGAGCGCGCCGTTCCTGCCAGTGATGTGCCAGGCGAGGAGACTTCTCCTACACAACCGATTCCGACTAACCCTCCCGCATTAGCGCGAGTGAGCTTCGATGCATCCGACCTAGTTACGGCGGCCGACACATCACCCGAACATGCCGCCGCCTGCTCACAGCTGCTTGCTAACTCCGGCAACGTTACAAACCAAGGTCCATTTTCCCCTTGGGCCTACAGACCCAATGGCGCTGGAGATAACACTACGCTGCTATTCCCGGGACTGACCGGCGGACCTAACTGGGGTGGTGTAGCGTTTGACCCTGCCAGCAAGTACGCATTCGTCTTTGCTGGCAACATAGGAAGCTTTGGCTGGGTAGAAGAATCTGAAGATGGCGCCGAATATCCAATGCAGCGTCGCGGCCCTAGGCCTGGCAACTTTCAAGTAACTATCGATGGCATGTCATTACCCTGCCAAAAGCCACCATGGGGGACTCTGTCGGCTGTAGACACTACAACGGGCAATATCGCCTGGCAGCAAACGATAGGATTGAGTGAAGTACTCCCTGAGGAAAACCAGAACACTGGTAGAGCAGGACGTGCCTCAGTCTTAGCTACCGCAGGGAATCTATTGTTCATCGCAGCAACAGATGACAACCGTCTGCGGGCACTGGACACAATGACTGGGCAACAACTGTGGGAAACGACTCTAGCGAAACGCGGAAACGCAAACCCCATGACCTACCGGGGCGCAGATGGAAATCAATACGTGGTAATTAGTGCCACAGATACGCTGCGAGCATTCAGGCTACCGTAAACCATCTGCTGACACAGTCCGCTTGCAACCTAGGCACTCGCGACTAGGTTGGGGCGTTGCTGCAAGAAATTCGTTACCTGCTCGTAGGCTAGTGCAAACTCCAACACCTTCTTATCTTCACCAAAGCGACCCATGACTTGAATGCCCATGGGTCTACCTTGCTCGTCAAAACCAGCAGGAACATTCACCACAGGATTGCCAGCAAGACTTGCTGGGATAACTACCTCCATCCAGCGATGGTAGGTATCCATCTTTTTGCCCGCTATCTCAGTCGGCCAGTGAATGTCTTTAGAGAATGGAAAGACCTGGGCTGTTGGTAACACAAGAAAATCGAATTGTTCCAGCAGATGGACTACCTCACGATACCATCTCGCTCTGGCATTGCCAGCGTCATTGATCCGCCGCGCAGTTAATACCAAGGACTGTTCAATTTCCCAAATATATTCGGGTTTTAACAGTGCTCGCTGAGCAGGATTGTCATACATTGATTGAGAGCCGCTGCGGCCCAAGTTTCGAAGATCGACCCAGGTACGCCACAGCTCGGCCATATCGAAATTTGGCATGCAGTGCTCGACCTTCGCGCCAGCCGTCTCCAGCAAGTTGAGGCTAGATTCACAGACATCGAGCACACCGGCCTCCATCGACAGATATTTCTCAAAGTCTCCCATCCAGCCAATCTTAATGTCCTGCAAATTAAGTGGCGTGAATTGTTCTGCTTCGGGCAGGCTATAGCGCATAACATTTGGCTCACCGCTCACCGGCCCTGCAATGCTGAGCAACAGCCGAATCGTATCCTCGGTATTCCTACCCATTGGACCTGACGTCGAGAGGCCCCTATTTAGCGAATCTCCGCCGCCTACTCGCCCCTTCGAAGGCCGAAAGCCAATGACGTTGTTGAAGGCACCCGGGTTTCGCAACGAACCCATCATGTCGCTACCATCCGCCACGGGCAGCATATGCGTGCCGAGACCACATGCAGCTCCACCGCTACTGCCACCTGCCGTTAGCGCAGGATTCCAAGCGCTGCCGGTCGCGCCGAAAACTTCATTGTAAGTCTGAGACCCGAGACCAAACTCTGGTGTGTTGGTCTTGCCTATAAAGATCGCACCCTGCTTTCTAACATCGGCGACGAGCGAGCTATCAGCTGTAGCTACTCGATTCGCAAAAATACGCGAACCGCTGGTGGTAATCATGCCTTCGACGTTGGCAAGGTCTTTTACCGCGTGCGGCATGCCATGCATCCAGCCCCAGTACTCGCCCTTGTCCAGCGCAGTATCCGCACGGCGAGCCTGACCTAACAGTGAGTCTTGTTCAGCTAGGTTAACTATCGCATTGTAAACGGGGTTGTAACGCTCGATGCGCTGTAGGTATGCCTGCATGACTTCGAGACAGCTGACCTGTCTGTCGCGGATCGCTGCAGAAAGCTTAGATGCGGTGAGTTCAGTAATGTCGGCGGGCAGTTCGCTCGCTAGCAGTCCAGCGGGAAAAAGCATCGAGATGGAAGCTGCAAGCGAGCCCTGTAGTGATGTGCTTAAAAATTCTCGGCGTTTCATTTCTGGCACCTATAAGAATAATAAATCAGTAGAAAAATGAGATAGTAGAGATCACTAAAAATCCCCAAACAATTCTAATCCTAAAATATCGGCGTAGCGTTCCTCGAGAATATCCTGCTTGCTGAGACTACCACTGAGCAAGAGATCGATGTCTATCGCGATGACTTCTACCGTCTGTTTCTGCGTATCGAAATCAGGCGCAAGCTGAATGGTTGAGCCCCACAGAGACAGAATGCGTGTGTCGATTTGGCGAACGTCATTGTGCTTGGACCATTCACTGCCTATGGCTATGCCTAACAAACTCAGTTGCTCTAGCAGTTCCTGCTCAGCCTCTGGAGCAGGCGCTTCATAGACGTAGCCCTGAATATCTTGCCATCCGGATTGATAGGCAAGATTGCCCTGATAGAAACTCAACACCCATTCGAGGTATTCAGTTTCCGACTGACGGCCTTGGTTCTCTTCGTCCGCATCGTAGGCAACTATAAAAACCTGAGTCTGTGGAATCGAATCAGGCCAATCTTCTAAATTGGGTCCGATGCAGGAAGCCAAGAATAGACAGACAGCCACAATGAACAAAGGTCTTCTACTGCTATTAACAGCCTTACTCAATCGCCGGGCTACTGCTGTCATGTGATCAGCTAAATCCTCTACTTGCACCATCTACTCTACCAATTACTCTACTAAAACCTCTTACCAGCCCACCGCTTGACCATCTTTGCGATGGTCCGAACCGGCGCGATAGACACCATTCACTGGAAGATCCTGATCAATGCTTTGCTGGCCGAATACGGGCTCGGGCAGTGTGGAATCTTTACTAAATAGAATCCCTTGATAGCCACCTACTCTCCCGCCATTTACAGAACGAACATTATGACCCTTAGCTTCTAGTGCCCGGCCCACAAGACTGTAAAGATTGTCTTCCAGAGAGAGCGTATTGCTGTTCTGGCTATGGGTAAAGCGTGCTGCATCGGTAGTCATTTGAACATTCATACCGTTGTCTATAACGTTTACCATATGTTGAACATGTGTCTCGGGCTGCACAGAGCCGCCCATGTTTCCGAAAGTCATTAGAGGCTCATCGTTCTGAAGTACGAAGCCCGCTATGATGGAGTGGAACGGCCGCTTTCGCGGCGCAACCTCATTTGGATGGCCCTCTTCTAACGAGAAGGCAACGCCGCGGTTATGCAACATCATTCCATACGGCGGTATAGTGGCTCCACTACCGTATACCGAAAAAATACTGTGTATCAGTGAAACCATGTTTCCCCAGCGATCAGCCGTGGTCAGATATATTGTACCGCCATCCAAGCCCCCCGTGATCGATGGCTCGGTCGCTACATCCATGTCGATACGATCGCAGAGAGTCGCTGCATAGCTTTTCGATAGCAGCCTATCGACAGGAATATCGGAGAACAGAGGATCACCGTTATAGGCCTGCAAATCTGAGTAGGCGAGCTTCTTCGCCTCGACAAGAAAGTGCCAATAGTTCGGATTTGAGGGACCAAGGGCGGACAAGTCGACGTCGTGCACCGGCGCGCAGACTTCCAATATGTTCAACATCTCCAGCGCGGCAAAGCCCTGTCCCGGAGGTGGCAGTTGAAATACATCATAGCCGTGATAGTTTGTGCTAATCGGCTCTATCCATTCGGACTCGAACTCAGCCAAGTCCGCGTGGGTCATAACGCCCCCGTCTGCCTGCATCTTCGCGACGATCGCATCAGCAATGGGCCCCTTGTAGAACGCATCTCTGCCTTGCTCTTGGATGAGACGCAGCGCGTCAGCCAACTGGGGATTGCGAATAATGCTATATAGTAGCGGCACTTCACCGTCATTGAGGAAAGTCGCAGCGGAGTCAGCATCACCGCGCAGTTTCTCTACTACGGAACTTATATCCTGATGTCTTCGCTCTGCCTGCCCCCAGCCCTCATCGGCGACCTGAACTGCCCTGGCAAATGTCTCCTCGAAGCCCATTGTTCCGAAGCGATTCAATAAGGCATCGTAGCCGCTGATAGCACCGGGCACGGTTGCTGCATTTACGCCATTGCCGGGCACGCGTTCCACGCCTAGTGTTTCTTTAAAGTACTCAGGTGTCCATCCGGCCGGAGCCCAACCTGCAGAGTTCAGTGCATAGAGCTTCTTATCTTGGGCGCTCCAAACCAGAGCAAACAGATCTCCCGCTATACCGGTATCATTTTGTGAGGTGACATCTAGAACCGCAGCGGCAGCTACAGCCGCATCGATGGCGTTGCCTCCGTTTCGCAAAATCTCCAGACCTGCCTGTGCGGCGATCGGGTCGCTGGTTGCAACCATGCCATGGCGCGCAATTACTTCTGAACGACCTTGCCCTAGCCAGCCCTGCCCACGCGAGCCAGGCGCGGCCACGACGTTAGCAGCAGGATTGCTAATCTTCTCGGTGGGGACACCAAATGCGTTCGGCGATTGCGCCATACTCGACGCCAACGGTAAGCCAGCAAGTGAGATGATTGCAACGCCGCGGGCTAAAATTCCCTGCAAGTTAACTGTAGCTAATGTCATGTTTCGTTATCTCCTTCTCATAGCTCGAATTCAAATGTCTTAGTGTGGATGGGCCGCAAGGTGTTGCGCCAATAGGTCTTTCCCGTAGTCGTTGCCATTCGGCGTTCTTACAATCGTATGGATATGATCGCGAGTAGGAGTGCCAGGTGTATTTATCATAGCCGTACCGACTGGGTTTTGATGATCGAATTCAACCAAGATTACCGGGCTGTGTATTCTGTAGTAGAAGATCGCGTCATCTTCAGCATTACCAACCCAAGAAAAATAGGTGTCATCGATATGCTGCCCAATTTCATCCATGGTGATATTGGCGTGAGGCTCGCGAAGGTTAGCCACATAGACACGTATCAGGTTTAGTAGTCGCGACTTCTGCGCTGTACTCATTTCACTACCACGCAGCCCTTCGAAGTCGAGCGTAAGATTGTCTTCATTGGCAGCGGCCAGCTGATTGTTGCGTGTCTTATTGGGATCGATAGTAGCAACACCCTGCTGACTTCTTTCCAGTGATTGCATAAAGGCAAGGCCGTGATCCTGCTCATCCTGCATTATGCGATTGCCCGCATACATGCCTTGCTCTGAGAGCACCGGCTCGCCACCCCAGAAAGCGGGCGTCATGACGACCTGATCTCCTAACACGAAGAAATTGATGATTAGATGATGACCATCCAACTGCCAACCCCAAGGTTCGGTAGTGGACGGAATACCCATAACGGTAAAGTAGTATTTCTCTTCGCCGTAACGAATTGGCTCGCCGTTTAACTCGAGCAATGATTGCTCGGTCTTCATAATGTCTTGAGTCTGCGCTACACCTTCGGCGCTAAGCGATGCACGTAGCAAGTCCCAGGCGGCCGTCTTTTGCTGTTCGGACATTTCTTCGAGACTCACGCCGTGTCGTGAAAAAATACCCACATCCACGTTAGACCAATTTCGCCACTCCGGATCATCGACTGCATATTGCGTCCTACTCAACTCAGCGCCACTTAGGGTGCCGAGAAAGGTAGAGGCCGCCGACACGATTGATGCTGTAGACGCGCCCGAAGACTTCAGTGGAAACAGATCGCTAACAACACCATCAGATGTAGCGACACCTCGAAAGGGTTCGCCGATTGCCTCTGCCAGCCCACGGGAGAATATGCGCTTGGTATTGAGCAGCCCCGCAGAATAGCCACTATCAGCATTATTACTGGACTGAGCACTTGACTGGGAATAAACCTGAATTGTTGATACAACTGCTACAACGATGAGTAAGCTGGTGCTGGCGATGATCTTCTTCATAAACCACTCTCTACGGAGCCTAAAATTGATGGACAATTGCAGGCTACCTGCTCGCAGAAGATGCTGCAAGCCGAGAATCGAGGGGGGTCTTTGCTATTCGGCCATTACCCGCCGCAGGGCTTCCTCATCGCGCCATCGACCACCGCGTAGGCGAGCTAGAAAGACCACTGCGATCGCCAGAATCATAACGACGAAGGCCAACCAAGACGCCTTCGGGCCCCATTCGAACACGCGTATTATGAGGTACTGCGCCACGAGCATAATCCAGTGCAGCGTGACCGAGGTATACATGATCCAGCGAGTATCACCCGCACCGCGCAATACGCCGCCGCACACCTGAATAACGGCATCGGCCATCGCGTAGCTAGACAAGCCAATCATCATAAAACCAGCCAGCTCCAGAATCTCACTGAAGTCGCCCTGGGGCGGAGCAAACACCTCAACCAGAGCGAATCGAAAGGTAATGTAGATAAAGGCCAATATCGCCGAATAAGTCAGACCCAATACGAAGCCGGCGGTGATCGCCTCATTCGCCCTCTCCATGTTCTGCGCACCTACGAAGCGGCCTATCATGCCAATTAGGCCTATGTTTAAACCCACCATCGGCACGAATGAAAGTATGTCCCAGTTAAAGACGATGGCTGCCGCCGCTCCTTCTGTGATCCCATAGCCCTGGAACATGAGAAGAAACAAATTGAATGCAGCAACATTCAGGAACAGCTCTAGACCCGAGGGAAAGCCGAGCCGGATGAAGCGCTTCAATATGCCGCTATCAAACTTGAACGAGTCCATGACCTTGAATTTCTCACGATGCTCTTTACGGAAGTAGCAAAAAAGAAAAAGTACCAAAGCGAACGCCGTGGCAATGATCGTCGATACGCCAGCGCCGACGATACCTAGCTCCGGAAAACCAAATTTCCCAAACACCATCGCATAGCACAGCGGCACATTCAGTACTAAGCCGCACAGGTCACAGATCATTACGAGTTTCGTTCTTGCGATACCGGCGAAATATGAAGAGATGCAAATCTTCGCCAGCGTTACCACCGTGCCCAACATAAGTATTTGATAGTAGCTGCGTTCCAACTCGACCTGCACCGGATCGTGATCCATGCCTTCGAAGATGCCAGCGACGAGCAAGGTAATGATCACGAGCAATGGGATACTCATCACAACCATGATCAAACCCTGTGTCACTACCTTTGAACATTTTTCGATTTCACCAGCACCTAGATACTGGGCAGCCAGCGCATTCGCGTAGGAAAACAAACCGGAGAAGAAACAGAACGAGAAGAATGCAGCTACACCACCACCGAGTGCTGCCGCCATATGAATAGGATCGATCTGCGACATGAAATAGCGATCGGTAAAAATCATCACCGCAAACGTGCCCTGAGAAACGATCATGGGAATAGCAATCCTCATGAGCTCTAGCATCGTTTCTTTATTAAAATGTAGGCGCTGCAACAGCATGATATTCACTACTTATCTTGATATGACTGTCAGATGGAGAGCAGGAAGAACTGCTTTCCGATGCCGCTTCAACAGCACTGGAGACGGCAGCATGGTACGTGATTGGCTATGCCAAGACAACTGAGGGCCCGCTCGAATGCCCTACTATACTAGGCCTTGGGAGTGCCTAGGCGAAGTGGCTGGGACTGCTTATAGGTTAAGCTGCGCCACAACCACTCTGCAGGCCCGAAGCGATAGAAACGCAGCCAAACAAGGCTGAAAACAATCTGAAATATCCACACCCCCAGCACCACCAGATAGGCCTGATAGCGCTGTAGATCGCCGAACAAGCCAAGACCGAAGCCCATGAAGATGAAGTTACAGATAAGTGACTGGGACAGATAATTGGTTAGGGCGAGTTGGCCCACCGCAGCAAGAGCACTACGAAACCAGGGAATCAAGGCATGTTTGCAGATCAGCATGACTATTCCGATATAGCCCACGGCCAGGGTGAGGCGACCTACATCGTAGCTAGGCCGATTTCCGCCAGCCCAGTAGATCTCAAATCCGCTACTGATATAAGTCGCTGTTTCTAGATAGTTCAGGGGAAGTCCCAAACCGATGCCGGCTATAACAAGCAACCAGTAATCACGCGAGCTTCGCGATGCATCTAACAAGCCCCATTTAAAGAATGCCATTCCCAGCAGCATCATGGCTAACACATCCCACAGGGTGCTGATCAATAAGACCACTGTTTGTAGTACCAAGTTGAGCGGGGCAGAGGCAATTACATTGTCGATATATCCAGAATTTCTGGATTCATACTCTTGCTGAATTATCTCAGGAGACGCAAATTGACCTTCGAGGAAAGCATCCCAATCCTCCAGCGCCTGCTCCTGCTCGGCAGTTAATGATGTTCCTGCCGGCAACGCTTCAACCGCCGCGACAGCATTGCGCATTCCTCTTGCATCTATATGCATAGCAATATGCATTAGAGCTAGCACCAAAAAAATAGCTAGGCTGTACTGAGCCAATCGCAGGGCGGAAAAATCGCGAAAGAAATACAACAACAATCCCGCCATACCGTAGGTGTAAAGAATGTCACCTGGCCAGATGAAGATATAGGCATTCACTAACCCGAATGCAATCAGTAGGACTGTTCGCCGATAGAAGAGCCCGCGCAGCGTATCAACATCGGTATCGCGCTTGGCGAGAAAGATGAGCATCCCTGCGCCGAATAACATCGAGAAGATTGTTCGCATGCTGCCTTCAACCAGCACATCCATCGACGCAAAGACGACCAAGTTAACTCCCTGGGTAGCACCATCGATAGTTGGGTCGGTATAGGCGGCTAGAGGAAAGGCGAACGCAATAATGTTCATCAACAATATGCCAAGCAGCGCAAAGCCACGAAGTACATCAATAGACTGAATCCTGCTCCTGCCAGCTATGGGTGAAATTTCAGCAGCTGAGGTGTTCTGGATCATGCAGTCAGCATAGTTAGGAAAATCACGAAAGTCGAGACGAACAACACCAGCAATGCCCGCTATCTATTGGATTATGATATCTTTAGGCAATTGGTAGGATAAACGATTCACCATCAGTTATAAGCTCGAAGTAAACAGGCGCACGCAATGAAATCATTATCTTTTTCGACACTATTTCCATCACTATCCATATTCGCTTTAGCACTGACCATAGGGCTTTTAAGCACTGAGCACGCACACGCGCAGTCCATTGATGACATAACCCTAAACGTATACAAGGAAGAAACTTGCGGCTGCTGCGTCGGCTGGATCGCACATATAGACGAACGTGGTTTCGACTCGACCGTATTCCATCCAACGGATATTTATGCAGTTAAAGAAGAACTCGGTGTGCTGCCGAAGTGGCAGTCCTGCCACACGGCAGTCTCTAAGGAAGGTTACCTGTTCGAAGGTCACATCCCTGCGAAATACATCACCCAGTTCCTAGCCTCGCCACCGGCGAATGCTCTAGGCTTAGCAGTACCAGGCATGCCAATGGGTAGCCCGGGCATGGAAATTGGAAATCGCTTCAATAGCTATAATGTAATTCTGATGAAGAAGGACGGCACTTCTGAAGTGTATGCCACTGTGAAGACGCAAGTAGAGCAGTACTAACACTGCAAGACTGGCAGGGAGTTAAACGCTCCCTGCTCTTTGGGCGTTTTCCACCCTGCCGAGTAGCTGAAGGGACAAGCTAGAGCGACATTAACATGACTTCGCCAAAAAATTTCTCTCGCGAACACCTGAATCAGTTTCAGGTCTTTCGCAACGTGCTGATAGACCCGATCTGGGAGTTATTGCGTCAGTGCGAGGTACGCAATCTCGGCGCAGACGAGGTATTACTTGAGAAGGACCAGTCTAATAGCACTATGTTTTTGGTTCTGGAAGGTTCGCTAAAGGTCTATCTCGATGAAGAACATCAACGTGAAGCGGTCGAATTAGGACAAGGGTAAACCGTCGGCGAACTCTCGGTTATCGATGGTAGTGCCGCTTTCGCCCAAGTCTTTTCTGCCAGCGAAACGTCGTTGCTACGCGTGGACGAGAAGACTTTCTGGCGCGTAACGCATGCATCCCATGGTTTCTGTACAAATCTATTAGGGCTACTTTCTCTGCGCATGCGCTCCAGCAATATCTCTCTACAAGAGAGTGAAAACCTGCAAGGAAAGTTTGAACACCAAGCCATGACCGACGGCTTAACCGGCGTCTACAATCGCCGCTGGCTGGATCAGATGTTACCGCGACTCTTACAACGCAGCGAGCAAGATGATCTGCCTTTCTGCATCGACGCGGGTTTCGAGCACGGCCTCTTCACCCATGCCACTGGTATTTTCTGACAACAATTGGTTAACGGTTGACCGTTGAGCGATTTGGAACCCGACGACTAGAAGCACAAGTGCAAATATGGCGTAGATCAGCTTTTGGTCACGCGGAGGTGCTGCTACTTGGGATGCTTGGTTTGGGCTATCAGCTAGAATTCCGTCGGGAGTTACTTCGTAGGCCCAAGACAAAACAACAGCTACAGGAAAACCAAGAATGAAGAGGAAAATGATCGTCTGGCCTACCCAGTCTGGCGCACCAAACGTAGGCAGTACTACATCAGTCACTTGAATAAGCAGCCAAGCCACCACGGCATACACCGCTGCCACGCGAAAGACCTTGCGCCTCTTCAATTCCTCAAACAGCTTAACCATCGCTGATCCTGCTTTTTATTTATTATTCACAAGAGTTTAGCATAGCCGCTCCCATGGGCTAAACGTTAGCTTTTCGGAGGCCCTTTATCTGCAATTATTTAACATACGAACGGCAATTTTGGGTCGTAAGCAGAAATTGGAAGTGTGCTTACGGTTATAACCAAAAATATGCCAAATTTTCACTACGAATAAAGCGGGTGCTGAACACATTTTAAACCGCTCACTTTCAACCATTGGCGGACATCACTGAGGATCAGGCGACGCCAATTGCATGAGTTCTTTAAATCGATTTGCCACAACTGTTAATTTCCCGGCGTTCTTTGCTTCGATCCATGGCTGTTCTCTCTACTCGTTTTTTGTATCTGCTGTAGTCGACCACCAGATACATGCGAGTAACAACAGCTGTAATACCAAGCGAAGGGTGAGTGCTAACTCGGATATGTCTGGGAAAAGCTCCGGATTCAGCGACATATAGATATTTGCCGGCGACACAGCGAGAGTTAGAACGAATAAGCCAACGCCGGCCCTGCGTCTGGTGCGCTGAAACAACAACCCCAGAGCACCGAGTATTTCAAACACTCCGCTAATAGCAACCGCCACTTCATGGTAGGGCACAGCGGGCGGCATGATTGCTAGGAATAATTCGGGTGAGATGAAATGCATCACGCCTCCGCCCATAAACCACAGAAAGACGAACGCCAACCCTGCTATTTTCAATTTGTTCATTCTAAGTTCCACCAGCCAATATTTTTAGGCTTCAAATGCACCTGGGTTTCCAGCTTCAACTACAAACGAAGCACGGGTTCTTATGGGGTGACCAGGTTCAGTCACTTTATCCAAAACCTTGTAGTCTGACTGCCATAAGTCTTTAGTGAGGTTACAACTGACATAGCCGCGCTGACGGTTGTAAAACTTGATATGAGGATTGTCGGAAAGAGTTTGTGCTGTAGTGCTGGACACATCGGAGCCATCGCCACCAGATGAAATTGAAGTACCAACGAATTCAGTTGCAATAACTTCACTGCTATCATCACTGAAATCGGACAAAATATTGTTCACCCAGTTACTGTGTATATCTCCTGTCAGCACAATTGGGTTGGTTGTTTCAGCTGCTTTTAGTCTAGCCAGCAACTCATCCCGTTCATGTGGGTAACCATCCCAGATATCCATTAAATACATTTCCTCATCGATCTCATCGCGCCGCAGCAAACGCCCCATCATTACTTGTTGTGCCATCACGTTCCAGGTGGCCTCACTATTGTGTAGACGTCTGAACAACCAGTCCTTCTGAGCTTCTCCCAATAAAGTCCGGCTAAGGTCTCGATGCTGATCACAGCTAGTCTTCATACCGTCTCTGCACGCCTGATCACTTCGATACTGTCGTGTATCTAGGATTGTCATATCCATCAAGGTGCCAAACTGCAAAGGGCGATAGATCTGCATCGAAGCCCCTTGTCGGCCCGACGGCAAGCGTATCGGCATAAATTCGTAGAACGCTTGATAGGCCCCAGCTCGGCGAGTGAGCAGCTGTTCTGGGGTTTGTTCATCTATGGCAATATCGTTCGCATAATTATCGTCAACCTCATGGTCATCCCAGGTTACTGCCCACGGAGCTGATGCGTGAGCAGCCTGCAAGTCGGTATCACTTTTGTATAACTCATAGCGCGCGCGATAATCATCCAGCGTATACATTTCTGGCGCATCGTGAAGACGAACATTTTCGTCGCCCCAGGATTCTTCGTAAATGTAATCACCCAGGTGAACAATCAAGTCGAACTTTTCTTTCGCCATATGATCTAGTGCGGTGAAATAGCCATGCTCGTATTGTTGGCAGGATGCGAAGCCAAAGCGAAAGCTCTCTGGAGTGGCGTCAATCGCAGGTGCCGTTTTAGTTCTGCCGACACTGCTAACTTCACCACCAATCATCCAGCGATAGTAATATTCTTTACCTGGGCTGAGACCTTGCAAGTCCAGGTGTACGGAATAGCCCAACTCCGGCAAAGCCGCCGCACTACCCTTACGATAAACAGTGGAGAAGCTGGCAGATTCAGCTATCTCATAATCCACAGCCACGGGCTCATTTCTGCTGAGAGTATTGCCCAATGTTTCACGCGCGAGTCTCGTCCAAATAACCACAGAGTCTGGCCTGGGGTCGCCGGAGGCCACACCCAGATAAAACGGATTGCCTGAGACTTTTGCCAGCCTAGTTGCGCCCAATACAGAAGCAGATAGCGTGCTTGCCGCAAGTAGAGTAGTGAAGTTAATGCCCTGCCTCAGGAATGTGCGTCGATTAAATGCCATGATAATTCACCTTTTGTAAAAACGCGGACAGACCACGTTTAAAACCGTCTGCTTTCGGCAAGGTGCCGAATCTTAGCTTTGTCTCAGTTCCGAGATTGTCCCCGGACATTAGAAAACAACCAATGAGGAAGTTCTGGATCTGCAAATGCTCGCTCCCAGGAATTATGACCAACATCTAGATACTCTGTATAGCGGATATCCCCTTTGGCCACTTCCAAGCTTGTGACCATTTCTCTAGAGCCGGCTACGGGAACGGTAGTATCCATCGCTCCGTGAAACGCCCACAACGCCACATCTCGCGCGTTCACTATACGGTCGGTATTACCCACCCCGCAAACTGGGACGCCTGCCGCAAAGATATCGGGACGCTTGGCAACAATGTCCCATACACCAATTCCCCCCAAAGATTGGCCCATAATATATAAGCGACTCTCGTCAATCAGGAACTCAGACTTCATCTGATCAATTAGTTCCATTAACACATCTGCATAAGGAGATAGCTCTTCAGAGCCAGAAGCACCCCACTGCTGGGGGCTTGGTATTTGGGGCGCCATTACATAGGCTGGATTCTCTGCAGCTATCTCCGGTTTAAGCCACAATCGAGTGCCGTGCGTGTTTCCGCCTGAAATCTGCCTTACATTGTCTGTACCCCAACCACCGGCGCCATGTAGATAAATTATCAGCGGTATTGCTGTCCTCACTTCCATAGAGGGAGAGTGGAACCTGAAAGGCATTACCAGTCCGTTCGATCCACTAAAAGAGGAACTTGAAAAACCATCGTCTGCAGATTGAGCAAAGGTTATGAGAGAGCTTAGCAATACGAAAAACGTACAAGCCAACTTAGATATCTGATTTATCACAATGCCTCCATGAACTTATTGCTATTCAGCTTACCGTCGGCAGCTTTCGGTCAGTAG
>OJEF01000230.1_pt1 | contig 17262 bp, 23 predicted proteins | sample 1593041 | NCBI WGS metagenome assembly OJEF01 (sample SAMN05416790, study PRJEB24817) | seawater metagenome | isolation source: Sea water | place: Canada:Atlantic | collected 2013-11
AACTGCCAGAATGCCATCCTGAATATCTGCTCCATTTACATTTACATGTTCGGACAGCCTAAAGGTTCGTTTAAATTTCTTTGTTGAAATGCCACGATGGATAAATTCTCTGCCTTTAGATTCATGTTCACCCGTTACAGTCAGTGTTCGGTCTTTGACCTCTACATTGATTTCATCTTTTGAAAAACCAGCAATTGCAAGTTCGATCAGATATTCTGTATCACCAGCTTTGATAATATTATGCGGAGGATAATGATCATTTGCGTGAGTAGCTGTAAATTCCAGCTCCTTGAACAAGTGATCGAATCCCACAAAAGATGAACGGGGAAATAGTGTGTGTAAGCCTGTCATTGTTTTCTCCTTTTGAGCAAGCAAGAATTGTTGTGAACCAACGTTGTTGCATCCACGGTAATATATATACTTATTTGTTTCCTATATTATACTTAGGACACAATTCCCATTCAACTTTCTCTTTAAATGGGATTATCTTAATCTGTCGTAATGGCGCACAATCTAACTGAGCTGCTACTGCAAGCTTAATTAAGCCCCAGTCACTCAGCAAGGTTGTAATCGTATTTCTACGTTGAATGTCATTTAACTCGAGATTAGATTTCTTACCATCAAGAAGAAACAACTCCTTGAAGTGTACTATAAAATATCGGCCTTGTTTATGTAAAATATGACACGATTGGAATAGTTTCTTTTCTTTACGTGAAGCAACGCCAATTCGTGTAAGTGTCTCTCTGACTTTTAGAAAATCATCCGGCTCGTCCAGGATAATTTCAAGCATGTCTGCGGGTGTCCAGTGAACATTATTGTTTTCTTCTACCACCTTTAAATACCTTTTCTCTCAAATTATTCATTTGGTCGGATGATAAAAGTGACAGGACTTGGCGAGCTTTTTCATTACTATAGCCATAATATTCCTTGACAACATCAACATCTTTAACCAACTCAGGTTTATTCCATTTCGAAAAGCGCTTTCGCTTCCTGACTATATTTATAAGAAATGAGTATTGTAGCTTTTTGTCGAGGGTATGATAACGATTCATTTCGTTTGCAATTAATACAGTATCAGCAAAGTAACTCAATCCGCGATTCACCATAAATGCGCTATAAGCTTTTTCGGTTAAATCGTCTACCATGATATCACGCTTGCTTGTATTAATTGATGTGAGATAATCAAATGGGCTTACTGACATGCGGCAATCCTTTCATCAAGCAACTCATTTGTCAGCTCAGTAGAATGACCACATTGCACATCTGTGTCATTCCAATACAATTGAGGAAAGGTTGTATGACCATTCTTTGTCATATGCTCATCACAACGGGAATCAATATCTTGGTTACACTCATTATAAGCATAACCCCATAGCTTCAGTTGTTTCTTTAATTGCTTACAGTAAAAGCATTTTGGCTTTGTATAAAGATTAAGCATTCAGTGCCTCTATCAAAGTTTGCATCCGCATTACATCCATTGCAACATCATGACGAGGATCGTGCGCTACGAATGCTTCTTTCAGATCATCAGGAATGAAGTTGTTTTTGATATCAGCACCATATGATAAACCCTCAATAAAGCTGATTGTATCACGAATATCCCACCATTTATACGGTTCATCTGAATGACCGGTAGCGTGGCATAATGACGTCATGAACACAGGATCAAAAGTATTACGGCGCGTAAAGATTACACCGCCATCATAATCCGGTTTATTATCCCAATAGAATTGATACAAGTCTGCAATAGACTGATCTTCGTTTGAAGGAGCAATAACCTTCTGAGCTTCTTTGTTTTGTTTGGACCACCACTCAACAGTTTCTTTTGTAATAACTCGATTGTATTTCTCAACCTGTTCTTTTACATCAAACTTAATATACGAAGCACGGTCAACTAATTCGTTGTAAGTGTATAGTTTCTTTGGATCATAATTCAACATAGCAAAGGATAAAACAGCACCCGTGTGTGGATCTTGTGACATGGTTTCAAAATCGTAAATTGTATTCATTCTATAAGTCCTAAAATAAAGGAATGCAAATGGTGAAATAGTATTGCATCCTGATAAAGCAATAGCCAGAGACCAACAATAAGAATTAAATACTTCATGCGAATTGCACATCCGACATTACTTCCGTCATGCAAGCAACAAGGTTTAATTCGTGGTCTGCAACGAATGCAGCTTTGTATTGATAATCGGCAAGTATAAGAACGAGCTGTGGAATTGATGCAGGTGCAACTTTAGTTGTCATGGTATCATAAACACCACGAATAATAGCTGACGTATCAAGATCAAGATTATTCACAATCCAAGAACGCATTTTTTTAAAGTCTTTTGCTTTTAAAGATGCGTAAAGGTTATCAAATTGTTGTGTAGCATTGCTACTTGAATTGCTTGCCACAAGTACGCCAGATGTTGATTGGCGCTGTCCTTCATTTAATACACGACGCCAATCTGGCGCATGTTTTATAATAAGATCCGCAACTGCTTTCTTTTCGTACGTTACTCCTTCATCGACAAGGATAGTAGTGAGGCGATCAAAGAAAGATCCAGCTAGGCCTGCAATTTCAGTTTTAGTAGCATTAAACTCATATACACTGCAACGTGAATGCAATGGTTCAATAATACGATTCTTGAAGTTACATGTAAGAATGAAACGACAGTTATCTGAAAATTGTTCGATAAAACCACGTAGCGCAGGCTGAGTTGATTGCGCATTGAGATAGTCAGCTTCGTCTAAGATTACAACTTTATATCCGCCAGAAAAGGAGACAGTTGATGCAAATTGTTTAATCTTGCCACGAAGCGTATCAATGTTACCTTCTTCGGATCCATTAATAACGATATAGTCAAGATCTAGCTCTTTGCATAAAGCCTTAGCTACTGTAGTTTTACCGAGGCCAGCAGTGCCTGTGAGTAACATATTTTGTACTTCACCACTGCTGACCATTTGCTGAAACGTTTCTTTGAGGGAGACTGGTAAGATAGTTTCAGCGATTGTTTGTGGGCGATATTTTTCACACCATAGAAAGTCTTTGGACATAGTAACTCCGATTCAATTGATAATTCATTATATAGTAATTTGGAGTAAATGTAAACGTTTAATTTTCGTCTAGTTGTTGCTGTTCAATCAATGCTGTGAGTTGGACGCATTGATCGCGAAGTTGACCAATTGTGGTAAGCTCTTCTCCGCGGAATCCACCACGTTGAACAATTGTATCAATTACAGCAATACCACTACGTGCAATTCGGTTTCCGATGTCTGCAATTTCTGCATGTGAATTTGTAGGTGTAACAGTATTTTGAGTTGCTGGTTGTGATTGTGACATTATTTAAGCTCCGTAAGTTGTTGTTTTGTCAAGTGCAAGCCAATAAGTCATATTCTTATCGGTGTTTGTCCATTTGGACATTTGTTTGGTTGAGATGCCTACTTCATAATCCCCTGGTAGGACTTTAAGATTGTCAATGTTATATATGAAGTTAAAATCTTCGCTTTCATATTTACCTGGTACATCAATGCTAAATGTATTTGAAGTAGTATTTTCTTTATCAAGCACAGTTAATTTGATTGAACCCTCGGATGCAGTAATAGATAACTCTTTATGTTTAAGCGCAGCTGATGCACGTTTAATCTTAGCCATTGTATCTCGGTCCATAGTAAAATGAACCACAAAGTTATTCATGCCTTGTGCTTTCTCAAGCATGCTATCAGTTGGAGATGTAACCATTGCAGGGTCTGTAAAGAAATACTTAATCTTTGACCGGCCAGTTGAATCAGAAATCACCGCATGGGTTTCTTCAATTTTGATTTGTGGTTCATCTACAAGATCAATAACACCCAAAAACTCATTGAGATCATATACGCCAAACTTTGTAGCAAACGACATATCAACAGTGCTAGTCGCTAAGATGTTGCGCGATTCAGCAATTGTTGAAATAGTATTACCTTCAGTAAACAAAATGTTAGCGTTAATAGTAGAATAGTTTTTTAAGACTTCTATAGTCATATCAGTTAGCTTCATATTCAATCCTTTTCATGATTAGTATTATTATATCATATATTAAGCGGCTTGTACACCCTTATCTGAGATTTTACTAAAGTTTTTCTCTTTAAAGAACTCTAGCTTATTTTCAAATTTGTTATCAAGTATTTCACCTTTGTGACTAATAACAAATACATTTGTATCATCATCAAGTGAATACAAGATCTTCATGAGATTCTCTACACCATCATGATCAAGTGATGAGTCAAACGTTTCATCAAGCACTAATAGATTAGTGGCTACACTGTTTTTCATCTTGGCGATCTGCCGCCATGTAAAGAGAAGAGCTAAATCGATACGTTGCTTTTCACCCTCAGAGAATGAATCATATGTAAATGAATCACGATGCCGAGACTTAATTGTTTCAATAAAACTTTCATCTAAATTGAAATGTACAAAGAAGTCTAGGATTTGTAGGTACTTATTAACCAGGTTATTGATAATCGGCACATACTGTTTAATTACTTTTGTTTTAATACCGGTATCTTTTAGCATTTCAGCCATTACTGTATTGTAAGAGAAGATTTCATTGAGCCTCAAACGATCCTCCATGTAAGCATCTTTTGACGCATTCATCTCTGCCATCTCTTCATTTGCTTTTGACAGATCACCAGTACGGCCAGACAGTCGTGTGATATCAGAATTGAATGATTTAATTGAATTCTGCAATCTTTGAATCGCACTCGTATTTGTATTCATTGACTGTTGATGATCACGAATAAAACCTGCAGCTGTAGTAAACTTTTCAATTGTATCAGCTACTTTGCTACCTTCTTGCTCTACCTTTTGAATGCCACTTGTAAGTTCAGCTGCTCTTGATTTGGCATCTGTTAGTTTAAACTGACGAAGCTCATCACCGATTGTTTGTTCACACGTCGGACATTCACTATTGGTTTCATAGAATTTAGCATCTTTAACAACCGCTTTAATTGACGCGTCAAACTCTGCTTTATATTGCAATAGGCTTTGTTTACGATTGTTTGCTTCAGTCAAAGCCGTATTTACCTTATCGTTTTCTTTTTCAATATACTCAGCTGAATGTACATTCTCAGTAATTAATGAAACAATTTCTTCTTCAGTTGTAGTAATCTGAATCTCTTTTGCACCAATCTCTTCTTCATTGATTGCAGTAATGTCACGAATATACTTGCGCTGTGCATCAATCTGATTCTTCTTTAAATCAAGTTGATGTGAGATATCTTTTAGCTTTTCTTTCGTGACAGCATTCTTTTCTTTTACAAGAGCATTCATTTTAGAGAATACATTAATGTCAAGCAAATCTTCAATCACATCTCGTCGATGCTGTGCATTCAACTGCATAAACGGTATGAATGAGGAACTACCCAATACCACAATCTGATGAAAGCTTTTATGATTCAGTTTTATAATATTCTGCTCCAGGATCTTCTGATACTCTTTTGCATGTGAATCCTGGTTAATCATTACATCGTCGCGCCAGATTTCAAAGATAGCTGGTTTGATACCGCGCTTTACACGAAAGTTAGACTTACCTACAGTAAACTCAATTTCAACAACACAGTCTTTTTTATTAATTGAATTGACTAGTTGTGGTTTACTAATATTACGATGTGGTTTATTAAACAATGCAAATGACATTGCATCAAGTAACGTAGATTTACCAGCACCGTTCTGTCCTACGATCAATGTAGACTTATGTGACGTGAGGTCAACTTCAGTAAACTCATTGCCCGTAGACATGAAATTCCGCCATTTTAGTTTCTGGAAGTAAATCATGCAACTTCCAGTGCTTGAGCTTCTGATAATAGATTACGCATATCAAGTTTCAATTTGTCTTTATCCAATTCCGTTTCAACAGCATCAACATAATTATCAAGAAGCTCACCTGTATCTTCTATTGATACGGATTCGTCTTCTACATTATCACCAGCAAACTCACTAAAGTTTTCGGCTATTTTCAAATCGTGAATGCTTTCATTCTGTATTTTATCAACAAATCGATCAAATGTAAATAGGTCTTTCTTGTTTATTACAGTTATTTTAACAAATTTGTTAGATAAATGTGATGTATTAAATAATGCATAATTAACTTTTGAATCATCATATATGATATGCTCAAACAAAGTATTCTTATTTACAATCTTTTCAAGATCACGGGTTTCAGTATTCAGTATATGGAAGCCCTTTTCATCATGTGCATCTGACCAAAAGAACTCTAGCTGTGTGCCAAGATATTCAATGTTATCGCGTTGTGAGCTTACATGAAAATGGCCAGACAATACTTTTTCAAATCGATTGAAAATGATATGATCAAGACCACCGTGCATTTGCACACCTCGCATTACATCAAAGCCTTGCAGTTCAAGATGGCCAGCAAGCCAGTCTGCTTTACATATCTTAATAAACTCCATAGATCTATTATGATTTTCTTGAGTAATCCATGGTAACAAAGCTAACTTAAACCCATCAAGATTTAGTACAGTTGGTTCCATATGAATAGTAACTTCATTCATATAATGACCGAGTAGCTCTTTTAATGCATTCAGCTCATTTGTATTCTTATAGAACACGTCATGATTGCCTGGAATCACTTCCATGTGAATTTGATGTTCACGTAGCTTTGCAAGGAAGTTTTTTCGAAAACTATGTAATGATTTAAAGTTAATGAACTTACGGTTATCGAATACATCTCCTAGATGTAAAATCTTCTTAATATTATGTTTAACTAGATAATTGAAAAATTCAGTATAAAACAGATTTGCATTATCAGTAAAGATATCAGAAGAGTTTCGAATGCCTGCATGAGTGTCGTTAATGATCGCGATTTTCACTTAAATATTTCTCCCAAATCAGAATCACTACTGTTAACGGCCATGTCACGCTTCTTGCGTGCTTTCTTCTTCTCTTTTACAATAGCATCAATATAAGTATCTTTTTCTTTCAATTGATCGATTTTGCCTTTCAATTGATCAACAAACATATGTGCTGCGGCAATAGATGATTCATCAGCAGTACCCGAAACAGCAAAGTCTTCAAATGGACTTTGTGAGATATACTTAAGCTTAATATCTTGTTGCTTCTTCTCACGCGCAATTCGTCGAAGGAAAGCATACCAACAAATTTGAGTAAAGTATGCAAATGCATTTGGATTACCAGATCGAGTTGCTGCTTCAATGTTATAGTTACCTATAGCTTTGAGACAATTTTCAACAGCGTCCATCACCATTTCTTCACGATATGTGTAACGAATAAAGTTTGATTTGTGGGATAGCCCAGATGAAATCTTGAGAAAGCAAGTGGCAATATAGTTCGTGACTTTTGGAATTTCAGTCTCGGCCGCTTCGGCTGCGTTTGCTGTCTTTACATATTCAACAACGGCAAGCGAAAACTCACGGTTGTTTACATAATGTGGTTTGTCTTTTGGTTTCATAATATACTCCTAGTATATGTTACCTATAATTATAGCATAGGTTCTGAGGATTGTAAATAAGTTTATTTATGTTTTTTTGTGTTTTAGGGGTTTACAATATTGAATAAGCACGTTATAATTAATAGAGTCTTTTGAGAAGGGGGTAATATACCCTTAATGTACCTTCGGCTTTAAGTCTACGACATTATTGTCTCTCTGTGCATCTTCACCGGCCATTTTATCTAAATGATTTTCTACATTTGATTGTTCTAGTTCCGCCATTTCGTTTCTCACAAGAGTGCAATGATGAACATATTGTTCTAATACAATTGTATGTGGATTAGTTATACAAATGACTGAAGCTGAATTTAATAAAAGAACATGACTTGGATCCAAAATATGCATCATAAACGGGCGGAATGTATAATACCGCAGGTTGTTTTCGAAGTCTTCTTTTGATATAAGGAGATAAGCAGCGCGTATAATAAAGACCTCCTCATCTCCATATTCGTTTTGTACATCCACCAAATCACAAAGAATCTCTTCTCCGCTGAATAGTTTCATTTGTCTTATATCACTCATTTAAGATCTACCTCATAAATTTTATAATCAAACTCTTGTTTCGTGTATATTTTAACTCGCTCAGCAGCATGTTCAAGTGTGTAATTTTTTCTACCCTTCCAATGTAAATCATCGGCGATGTCATATAGCTTTGCTACACTACCATCATCTGACTTTCGCAAACCTCGACCAATTGATTGTAATACACGGATTTGGGATTTAGAAGGCGAAGCAAATACAATGTTATGCAGGTTTCTAATATTTATACCGGTTGAAAATGTACCGAGGCTAGCAACAACAATTGAATTCTTTTGGCTTTCTACTATCTTTCGAATAGCTTCTCGGTCGGCAGTATCAACCTGCCCCGACACAAAAAATACTTTTCTCTTTTCATCGGCCTTATCACGTATTAGATCAAAGAGAGGTTTGCCATGCTTTTCAACATAATTAAAAAGGACAAGAGTATTGCCGGTAAGATCAAGGGTTAAATTTGTAATTAAGTTATTGCGTGCTTCATTGCGTACAATATAATCAAGTTCAGCCTGGTAGTCTTGTTTGCCCCAGTTTTTACGAACCTCTTCTGGGTGCTTAAGCAACAAGACATTGATTTTTAGCTTTGCTAATGTGTTTTCATCTTGAAGCTTTTTCGTAGTCGTTACATTATATATCTTCCCGAAAAGGCCTTGTAAAACCAATTCGTGAGTCTGCGACCCATCTAATGTACCGGTCGTTCCCCAGCGATATGATGCTTCTTTGCATTTATTCATAATGGTAGTGAGCGACTTTGATTTAAAGCCATGACACTCGTCCCCAACCACTGCACCAAATTGCTCAAACCATGCTGGCGGTAACTTATAAATCGATTGCCACGTGGATACAACAATTTCTTTATCTGTTTCTTTATCTCGACCAGAATATATTCGATGAACACAATCTTCAACCGGCATTCCATAATCTGCAAAGTCATTATACATCTGTTCAACAAGCGATGTTGTTGGTACAATAATAAGAACTTTTTTATTATTCTCCTGATGCTTCAACAAATACCGTTGAATCAACGCGTAAATAATAAGCGACTTGCCTGAGCCAGTTGGTGATACTAGCACACCTCTTTTACGGTGCAGTCCTTCGCAAACTGCGTCAAACTGATAGTCTCGTATTGCAATAGGTTTGCCCCGGGAATGCAAATCAAGCCCGTTAATAAACTGTTTAATTTCTTCTGGGTTAATATCGTTCTGTGAATTTGGCTGACCATAATAATTGTTATGCTCAACCTCAACCTGATATTTGCGTGGCTTGGCAAACTCATATAAAAACGGGAACAACCCAACTGGTAGTTCCATGGTTTGAATATTGAATAAGCGGATTTTGCCATCCCATACACGATTTTTAAAGGCCGGCATAAACTTATACCCTGGCACAAAGAATGAGAAAAACTCACTCAACTCTTGAGCAATGCCAAAGTCGCACGTAATATGCATGACCGAATGATTCTTATTTTTAACTTTTAATACGTCCATAATTTTTATATATAATTCAAATAGGAGTGGATAAATGGTTTATAGTCATAATGAATGGGATTCGCTTAGAGAGGTTATATTGGGAACGGCTCGTGGTATGTATTGGCCCGTAGCCGAGGGTGCCAAATGGGAGATTCTTCCTTCAGGTCAAAAAATACCTTCTCATATTATTGAACAAACAGAACAAGGCTTAACTGAGTATTCAAATAAAATGAAAACGTATGGTGTGAATGTACTTCGCCCAAAGTATCAAAATTATGAAACTATAAATGGTTTCGGTGCTTATTCAACGCGAGATACTATTCTTATCATAGGTAACAAAGTTATATATACACCTACTAGATTCACATATCGCAGAGAAGAATGGCCTGCATTAAAACATCATTTAAAACTAGGAGAAATTATTCATGCTCCGCTTGACGACCCCGACTTATATTTCGACGCCGCTAATATTATTCGCTGTAATAGGGATATTTTATATCTCGTAAGCGGCACTGGCTCGCTCAAAGGCGGACTATGGTTAAAAGAAACGTTAGGCAAAGAATATAACGTACACATACTAAAAGGTTTATATCAGGGCTCACATTTAGATTCAACTCTTGTACCAATCAAAGAAGGGGTTATATTAATAAATAAGGCAAGATGCTCCGAAGAACACTTGCCTGAATTTTTAAAGAAATGGGAATGTGTCTGGATTGAGCCAGATGAAATACGAGATATATCAAACGATTATAATATTGCATCAAAGTGGGTAGGTATGAATATACTTACTATAGAACCTGGTGTTATTGTACTTGACCAAGATCAAACAAAGTTAATTAAAAAGTTTCGTGATATGGATTATATTGTTGAAACCGTAAGTCTACCGTATGCAAGATATCTTTTAGGTGGTCCTCATTGTACAACTCTTGATACAGTACGTATAAATAGGTAGATAACGCCAAATCGAATAGGAGAACACATGGCTTACCGAATAACTAAAACCCATACTGGCCATACTTGGAATGCTGCTTATCCAGATCCACTGCCATCAAATCTAACTGAATTTGACGCAGTATTTGAAGCAAAATCTATAGCGCAACTTGTAGCTGACATTGACGCATTAGGCTTAACTGATTGGTCAACATATAGGGATGATATCATAACAGTTTTAAATTCCGCTCCTGTTTCTGAATCATTTGATGCAGGCACACAAGTGCTTACCGTTGTAAAAGACTGGCCTAACAAAGCTTTGCACGATCAACATGAAATTTTTGTAGCCGCTGTTGATTGGGCTACAGTGGTGCCAATGATTTCAGTTGAAATCACAGCGGCTGCAGAAGTTTAACCACCAGCTTCAAACATCCGCCATTTAATCATGTTGCCTATTGTCTGATGACGCCATTTAATATTATCAACAATCTCAGTTAGTGTTTCAACTGTTATTTTCCATTGATCTATTTTCTGTTCTGATGCTTGTATATCTGTATCGGCATTATAGTAATATTCCATTTCACCTTTTAATACACGCAAGCCTTCAAACGGATCGAAGTCCCAGCCGTGTGCTTCAATCTGTTCTTTATTCATTTTGCCATTATAGTACAGCCACTTTTGTTTTAATAATACTTTTTGTTCTGCATGAGCACGTCTCAATGCAATTTTAGCTTCAGCAAGTAATGGTAAATATTTAGCATGCAATACTGGAGATTGACGAGAAGACTCATCCAATGATGTATTATCGATTTTTGAGTCTTTTTCCCACATCTGTAGGATTTGTTCAAGATATTTCATAATATTATTATAACGTGTTAATCGCTAATTGTAAACGTTGTATATGCAAAAGTTACAGGAAATGTTATAAACTGTACACCATCAACTGTAGACTGAAAGTTGATTGTACCAACGTTTGTAGGAAATGCATCTTTATATCTAATTGTATCAATAGTATTGTTATGACTACTTAATACAAGAACACTGATATCATAAAAGCTTTTATCTTGACTTTGAATTGTATTGGCGTCAGATGGTACTTGTTTTTTATCAACGCCGGCAATCAGCCAAGAATGCATTTCTTTATATACATTCATATTCTCATCAAGAATTGTATCAATTGTAAGCGTGCCATATTCTGCCTTATCACCAGGGAGATATACGTTTGCACGACGAAACGATTGAATTGCAGGAGATACACTGACATCAGGATGCTGTAGCGATTGTGCAAAGAATTCTAAGTTTTTGAAACGATCCCTATTTACAATTACTTTAAACCCTGTTGGCTGTAAAAAGTTTGATCCTTCAAATTTTGAAACTGTAGTGGCCATATTATATCCTTTAATTACATGCCTATTTATATAAAAAATGCGTATCTTTTTTACCACGGCCATGAACTATTTTCAAACAAAGTGAAAATAAGTGTTTACAACTGTTAGAAACTAGTGCATAATAATAATATAAAGTGAATCAAGGAGACTACAAATGGCAGCTCGTGTATATCAAATTATGTTAACTAAAACACAGCGTGATGCAATCAATAAGCATGGTTGGGATCAAGTTGATGCTGGAAAAGCAAAAATAAATGTGATGAATAAAGGGTTCAAAGGTTGGATGCCTCATTATCAACAATACTATAAGTTGGCTTATGAACTTAAATCAGATGATTTAAATGAAATATTCGAACTTACTAATCTTTGGAATGATCCTGAAAGGGTTGAGAAGTGCAATGATCGTGCTACATCTACATCAGTCGGTGATATCATTGAACTTGATGGCACTAAAATATGGATGGTTAATCCTATAGGTTTCACACGCATGCATGTATTTGAAGATGAAATTTCTGAAGATCGTATGGTATCGTAGCTGTATCTTTACTGTTGCAAGATGTGTTATATTACTATTAAGAAATACAAATAGGAGACTACAAATGACAAATCGTTATCACACACTATATTCACCACTTCGCCCTGCTGGTTCTACAGGCAGTGCCTTCGCTATTCACTTTACGCCTAAAGGTGAAGAGGTAGAAATCGTTAATCATGTCATAGGTGGCATGGGAGCAATCTTTTCAATCCAATCTGCTCGCATTTACTATAAAGAGAAACTTAGAGAAGGATACACCAAAGCTGCGTGACTGGTTTTCTAGTGGTCACATAAAAAAGGGCGATCCGAAGACCGCCCAGTTGGTAGTGTGGGAGGGGTTTAATCCCCTCCTCTTTTTTTATTACTTGCTCAAAGCAAATATACTTGCTTATGCAAGGATATTGTCAACTCTGAAGATTCTGTAATATTGGTTAGTCTTAGCAGTTGCAAGACCGTCTGCAGGTGTAGAACCAACGAATGGATTAGACGCCATGCCGTAACGAGTTTTGAACCCGATTTTTGGCTGGAATGTGTCTTCCGCAACAGCGCGGACCATTGTGAGTGGCACGTATGGGCAATAGAATACACCGGCGTCATAAGGGTTAGTACCTTTATAACCAACGTTTGCGTAGTCAACAGTTGCATATGGGTCAATATAGACACGCATACGACCGTTAAGCACACCAGCGAATGTGTTGCCTGTGTCATCAACTTGCAAGTTTGTGCTCATTGCTGGGCTATAGTCCAACATACCAGAAGCAGCAAGTGCAGAAGCAACGTCAGAAGAACAGATAACGAAGTTACCTTTGCCTCTACGAGTTTCTTTAGCAATCGCATTTGATTCACGCTCTAGCTGCATGATCAAGCCTTTGATCTTCTCAACTGACCAACGACCGTCAGCATCTGTGCTAAGGTCAAAGATACCATTGATAGCTGTGTTAGCAGTCAATGCACCAGTTTTTGCTTGTGAGTTGATTGTACGAATTACTTCGCGGTTGATTTCAGCAAGAATCTCAGTTGACAAGATATTTGCCAATTCAGTTTCTGCGTCAAGACCATGAATCGCTTTCAAGTCTTGTGCTAGCTCAAGGCTGTACTCTGCTTTCAAAGCACGTGATTTTGCAGTCACAGTTGCTTTTTCAATGGTGAAACCCATTTCGTTGAAAGTAGATGCAGGACCAGAACCTGAAGAGCCAAGGCCCTCAGCGTCTGCAGTTGGCATACCACCAGCTTGTGTAGGTCCAGTACGTGAGTCATCGATAGATGAGTCAACAGTCCGTGTTGGTGTACCACCACCAGCAGAGTCATCAAGCAAGCCTGATAGGCCTGAAGGACCAGCTGATTGAGCTGTTCCAGAATCGCCAGCCCAAGTTGTGTTTGCTTCGTTATAAAGCGCTTCAGTTGAACCTGTTGCACCAGCACCGTAACGTGATTTCATTGCAAAGATAAGTCCTGTTGGACCGGTCATTGGCTGAACACCACATACGTCATATGCCATCATGTTAGGCATTGCACGTCGTACAAGTGAGATTAGAACTGGGTTCCAGTTAGCTGCAGAAGATACTGCGTTGCCTGGACCAGCTTCGTTTAACATGCCATTTTGCTCATTTTGTGAAGCAAATTCTTTTTCTTGGTTTTCAAGAACAACGGCAGTAACTGCACGCTTATGTGCGTCTTTGATTTCAGTACCTTCATTCAGTACTGGAGCCCATTTCTGGGTTAGTTTGTCGTAAGTTTCCATCGGTTGGAACTCCTTAATTAGTATTGGGGTTTGCGTAGTGCTGTTAGATATGCGGCCATTGGAGCAGAGACGTCAGCCCCGTCTTCGTGTGCTACATCTTCGGCAATGTCTTCTGCAGTGTCTTTAGCTGGTTTTTTGAAATATGCTTCTTTAATAGTAGCAACTTTTTCAGCGAAGACATCTTCACTTACAAAGTCTACATCTTCAGAAAGCTTAACTAGCTTTTCTACTTGAGTTTCAGCAAGGTCAGAAGCAGCTTCACGAATAATTTCGTAACGCTTATAGCTTTCTAGTTCCTCACGGATAGCGATGATGTCTGCTGTCTGTTCGTCCAATTTAGAGGCTTGCTCTGCATTAGCTTCGGACAACTCGTCAACTAGGTCAACTTTGGATTCTGGAACAGCAATATAAGACTCTGTAAATAGTGTCTGCAATTTGTCCATAAACTCTTCTGCGATTTCAGTGCGTAGACCGGACTGAATTGCAACTTCGTTTTCTTTCATCCAATTTTCAACTACGTAGTTCAGATAACCATCGACCTTCTCAACCATTTCGGCTTTGAATGTGTCAACTTCTTCTGAGAGTTGAGCTGAATAATTTTCCTCGATGCGACTAACTTCGACTGCTACTTTCGATGAGATTGCAGCTTCAAAAATAATCGCGGCTTTGCCTTTAAATCCTTCAGACAATGTAGCTTCTTCTCCGATCAGGGCTTCCAGATCGTCGTCAAAGTCAGCATAGTCTTCAGCTTGCGGTGCTGGCGCTTTTGTTGCGGCAGGTTTGACAGCTTTTTCGCCATCAGTCTTATCGCCTTTACGCTTAGTTGATGTTTTACCAGCATTTTCTGCTTTTTTTACAGTCGCAATGGAGTCTGTTTCGGCATTTTTAGGATCGTGAGCTTCTTCAAACGTATTCTCGTCATCATTGAGCTCAACATCCTGGTCTTCTACTTGATCAGTCATAATTGACTCTCCTATTAAGTTTTCAGTAACGAGAGGAAATTCTTGAATTCACGAACTTGAACCTCATAGAGGTCAGCACGAGGGGTTTTCTTAATTTCAGTCTCTATTCTTTCAATTTCTTGGGCTTCGATAATACCGTTATTCCATATCCATTCTACACCTTCCATTATTCCATTAACGAAAGCATTAGGTGCTGATGGATCCTGTACGATGTCAATCGTATTTAACTTAAAATCGTCTTTGACATACATAGCGTCATTTCTTTGCTCAAGACTTCCCATACCACGAGTTGATACACCTAGTTGAACACCACCCTCAAGAAGACCTTCGACGATCTTTCCCATTGGAGTACTCAAAATACGTGCCTTACCCATCACATTATTACCGACCATTTTTAGTTCGGTAATACGATGGGATACCTTATCAAGATTAATCGTTGGACCGTCCGGGTGATTTAATTCACCGACCGCGCGTCCTTGATCAACTTGTTGTTCGACATATTCATTCACTGCACCTGTTAAGATTTGCAGAGGATATATGCGACCATTTCTATTCTTTCCGTCAGCCTGGGCAAAAATACCTTCGATGATATGTGTCTTAGTACCGTCTTCTTTTTTCTCAACAATGCATTGCACATCGGTTTGTGTGAATTCAGTAATTAGTTTCATGCCCGTTGTCCTAATATGTTCTATTTATACTATTTATACTCTTATTGATCAGTATTTAATACTGATCAGGAAATTGTTCTTCATGTGCTGCAAGCATTAATGCCTCAGTATCAAACTCCTGTACAGTAGCATCATCACGATACGATACACTGGTAGATTCACTTAAAGAAACTGCTCCACTATTGATAATAAAATAGCCTTCTGTTTTAGTTAATATAGCCATTACGCTGTTCCTCCATCAGTTATTGTCCATCCGTCTGTGCTAATTAGATTAGCTCTTGCTGCTGCTGCTGTGCCACCTGCGGTATATTTACTGCTTCCAAATGTAGGAACCAAGTTATCTAATGGATCTTGTGCATCCCAATTGACTAATAGCGCATCATAACGTGCGGTGGGTAGTGTTACATTACTCATAAAGAAATTGAAACCACTGGTAGTGTTTATACCTTCTATGTCAAAGTTCTCAACACCAACGACATCTGTAAGACTAGAGCCATTATGGAACATTCCATACATAGTTGTAACAGATGATGTATCAAAACTACTTACATCAAGAGAAGTGAGATTTTGACAAGTAATGAACATATAGTACATATCTGTAACAGATGATGTATCAAAACTACTTACATCAAGAGAAGTGAGACTTCGACAAGAAAAGAACGTACTGTTCATACTTGTAACAGATGAGGTATCAAAACTACTTATATCAAGCGATGTGAGGTCGTAACAATATCTGAACATTCCACCCATATTTGTAACATTAGATGTGTTAAATCCACTCGCATCACATGACGTCATGTCGTTACAAGCATAGAACATTTCATTCATACTTGTAATAGATGATGTATCTGTAACACCAGAGGTAAAGCTAGTCATCTTATCGCAATTCTTAAATGCCCCGCCAAACGTTTGCCAGCCTACTTGACCAAGGTTAGTTACTGCAATGAGCTTGTCAGCTGCACCACTATTGCTACTAAAATAAATATTAGGGAACGTACCACTAATGCTGATTGCGTGATCTCCAGCCGATGCGTAAGTATGTGCTAGATTAGAATCATTATATGTTGTAACTGTTGATGATGAACCATCACCCCAATCAACAGTTGCATTAAATGTACCATGGTTCTGACAAGGTATAGTAAATGCCTCATTGGATGTTGTAGTCCTAACGGTCATGTTAAATGGGTACAAAGCTGGCGAATTACCTATTGCGTCCCAATATGATTTACTTAATTCACCATGATCGACATCGCCGCTACCTATTCTGCGAGTGCGCACATACGTTTGTTGCCCATGTTCTGTTCTAACACCATTTGATGATTTTAACCATAGAGCACGCATAGGGTGACCCACACCAGGATCTGGAGGAGCATTATCATATTCATATTGATCATTATTAGGTATAGTTACAAATGCCATTTTTAACCTTCGTATTCCATAAGCGGCTTCATTATTTTTTCCCAGCCATTTTTACGAAATCCTTCGCGGCTTTCTTTGCATCGGCAACACTTCGAAACTCATCGAATTTCTCCATATCAATATATG
>OJEF01000241.1_pt1 | contig 16872 bp, 13 predicted proteins | sample 1593041 | NCBI WGS metagenome assembly OJEF01 (sample SAMN05416790, study PRJEB24817) | seawater metagenome | isolation source: Sea water | place: Canada:Atlantic | collected 2013-11
ACGAGATAGCGTAGCGTCTCGTGGGCTCGGAGATGTGTATAAGAGACAGACATGACATTGTCCCTGTTAGCTCAAGAATTAGGTGGCGAATTGCTAGGTGAAGACGTGATTTTTTCAAATATTTCTACAGATACTCGATCGCTTAAGAGCGGCGATCTTTACCTGGCTCTTGTTGGTGAGAACTTCGATGGTAATAATTTTGTCGATGAAGCGGCGCGCGCAGGTGCAGGTTCAGCTGTGATCTCCAGGGAGGTTGCATCGCAATTGCCGGCATTGCGAGTAACTGATACCCATGTGGCACTGGGTAAGATAGCGAATTTAAATCGGCAGCGCAGTGCCGCAATAGTAATCGCGCTAACCGGTAGTCAGGGGAAAACCACGGTCAAGGAAATGCTCGGCTCAATACTGAATAATTCAGCAGACTGTCTTGCTACCGAGGCGAATCTCAATAATACGATTGGAGTTCCGCTGACATTGTTAAAGGTTGAGCAGAAGCATGAATATGCGGTCATAGAGATGGGAGCGAATGCTGCTGGAGAAATAGCATTCAGCGTTGCAACTGCCGAGCCCGATATTGCGCTCATCACCAACGCAAGTACTACTCACCTAGAGGGATTTGGTTCTCTCCAAGGAGTAGTAGTCGCGAAAGGTGAAATCATTGACGGTTTGAAGAGCGATGGTGTCATGGTGTTGAATTCAGATGATCCATACGTTGAGGATTGGTCGGCACGAGCTGCGGGAAAACGTTGCGTGAGATTTAGCTATGAAAATGCAGAGGGAGACGCGCAATACTTTGCATCACAGGTTGTGGAGCAGAAAGACGGAGCCAGTAGTTTTAATCTGCATACACCTAAAGGTGAACAAGCGCTAAGCATACGCCTTTTCGGGAAACACAATGTACTAAATGCCGTTGCGGCGTCAGCTGTTGCAATAGAGGCGGGTGCGAGACTGGTAGATGTTGCAGAGGGATTGGTGAAATTGAACCCAGTGTCGGGTCGGCTATCTCGCCTGACTGGGATGAATGGATGTCACTTGATCGACGATAGTTATAACGCAAGTCCCGGATCATTCACTGCAGCCATCGATGTCTTGTCGAAGTTGTCGGGAAAAAAATTCTTGGTGATGGGCGACATGGGAGAGCTGGGTACTGATTCTGATTCTGCTCACCGCAAAGTTGGCGAATATGCCGCTGCTGCAGGACTCGATGCGCTCTGGACAACAGGTGAGAAATCTAAGCTGGCCACCGCTTCTTGTGCGGGTAAAGGAAGGCATTTCGAGACAAAAGAAGAGCTCATAGAGGCGTTAGCTGGTATTACGAATTCAGATCTGACAATTCTTATCAAAGGTTCCCACGGTACAAAGATGAATGAGGTTGTGACGGCTCTCAAGATTGACGGAGAAACTCAATGTTAGTTTGGTTATCAGACTACTTAATCCAGTTCGACAATAGCTTTTCTGTTCTGCAGTACATTACCGTGCGCGGAATTTTTAGCATATTAACGGCGCTTGGTATCTCCCTGTTAATCGGGCCAACTATGATCCGACGCCTGAACTATCACCAAATCGGGCAAGTGGTTCGTGACGATGGTCCGCAGACTCATCTAAGTAAGGCGGGTACTCCTACGATGGGTGGCGCGCTGATTCTTGTTAGTATCGCCCTAAGCACATTGTTATGGTCAGATCTATCTAATCACTATGTATGGGTGACTCTGTTGGTCACTGTACTTTATGGCGCAATTGGATGGGTGGATGACTACCGAAAAGTTTTTAGAAAAAACACCGCTGGATTGCCTGCACGTTGGAAGCTCTTTTGGCAAATCACCATTGGTCTGAGCGCAGCTATCTCGCTTTACTACACGGCGTTTAGTGCGGTCGAAACCAGCTATATTATTCCTTTTTTCAAAGATGTATCTATTGATGTCGGTATTCTCTATATCGCAGTCAGTTGCTTCATTATCGTAGGTTTTAGTAATGCGGTGAACCTAACCGACGGCCTCGATGGTCTGGCAATTTTGCCGACAGTGATGGTGGGCGGCGCACTTGGAGTGATCGCCTATCTGGCTGGCAACACAGTATTCTCAGACTATCTAAATATTCCTTACGTAGTGGGTTCCGGTGAGATGGTTGTTTTTGCAGGAGCTCTAGTGGGTTCAGGTCTTGGTTTTTTATGGTTCAACACCTACCCCGCGCAAATTTTCATGGGAGACGTTGGGTCGCTCGCGCTTGGAGGAGCACTCGCTGTTATGGCGATAATCTCGAGGCACGAGATTGTGTTTTTCATAATGGGTGGCATATTCGTAGCAGAGACGGCTTCGGTAATCATTCAAGTGGCTTCCTTTAAGTTGACTGGCAAGCGTATTTTTAGAATGGCGCCTTTGCATCACCATTTCGAACTGAAGGGCTGGCCCGAACCAAGAGTTATTGTGCGGTTCTGGATTATAACCGTTATGTTAGTTTTGTTTGGCTTGGCTACTTTGAAGCTGCGCTAGGCTCAATTAGTTAGACAGAGAATTTGGATTACTTTGATGGCGACTGAGCTAGATGACCGTCTTACCGTGATTGTTGGGCTGGGTGATACCGGGCTGTCTTGTGTTAAATATTTTTCGTCAATGGGCGAGAAAGTCAAAGTAGTAGATAGTCGTGATGAACCACCAGGCCTTGCGGCATTAATTGAGGCGTATCCAGACGTTGAATATGAATTGGGTGACTTTAACGTAGAAACATTCGTAACGGCGAAGCAGCTTGTCGTTAGCCCAGGCTTAAGTATTCGCAGTGTGGAAATCGAGGTGGCAAAGGAAGCTGGCGTTGTTATTACTGGTGACATAGATATTTTTTCGAAGCAGGTAACCGCGCCTATTATTGCAGTAACGGGATCGAATGGTAAGAGCACTGTAGTTGCAATACTGGCGGAGATATTAAGAAAGGCGGGTAAGAATTTTGGTCTAGGCGGCAACCTAGATGGCGACAACTTTAAGCCAGCCCTCGATTTAATCGCAGAAGATGAGAAAGATCTGTACTTGCTGGAATTATCGAGCTTCCAACTGGAGACGACCCAAAGCTTAGGGGCAGAAGTAGCCACTATCTTGAATTTGAGTGCAGACCATATGGATAGGTATGAAGAAATTGATGACTATCACCGAGCGAAGCAAAGGATATTCACTAATTGTAAGCAAGTAGTTATCAATCGAGATGACAAAGAGAGTTATCCCCTCGAAGAAAGTGATGCAGCAGTGTGGGGCTTTGGAATCGGTCGAGCCGGTATAAACGGCCTAGGACTACTCAAAGAAGATGGCGATCTATACCTAGCCTATCAACTAGAAAAGATTGTTTCAGTAAACGAGTTAAAAGTTTTTGGTCAGCACAATATTTCAAACGTATTAGCAGCAGTAGCACTAGCCATGGCGATAGACATAGACATGAATGCAATCAAGGTGGCGATCACCGAATTTTCAGGATTGCCACATCGCTGCCAGTGGGTAGAAAATATTGATGGAGTCGATTTTTACAATGATTCTAAAGGAACGAATGTCGGGGCGACTGTGGCTGCAATTGAAGGCTTGGGTGAGCATATTTCGGGTCATATAGTCTTGATTGCCGGCGGTATCTCCAAGGGCGCAGATTTCTCCGCGCTGGTACCTGCGATGAATAAATGGGGCAAGGTCGTGATTCTTATCGGGCAAGATGCAGTAGAAATGGACAGCTATTTCGATGCTGAAACCCAATCTTATTTCGCAAGCGATATGCAAAATGCTGTGCAAGTTGCGTTACAGCATGCTACTGCTGGTGATGCCGTTTTGCTCTCACCCGCTTGTGCTAGTTTCGATATGTTTGAGAATTTTCAACACCGAGGTTTCGCTTTCATAAAGTCAGTGGAGACCTTGCAATGAGTATGGCGAGAGCAGTAGCACCGACAAATAATCTCATCGACTCGATTCAGCCACGGTCAGTGAATAGCATACTGTTATTTACCTTTTTGCTGTTGTTTATAGGCTTGTTGATGATGACGTCTGCCTCTGTGGATTTAGCCAGCAGTCAATACTCAGACCCATTCTTCTTCCTTAAGAGGCAGCTAATTTTTTCTGCCGTAGGGATGCTCGTTTTAGTGGCTACTCTTCATATTCCAGTGGCAACATGGCGTGCGCAGAGTTGGTATTTGCTAATGGGATCGTTTGCGCTCCTGTTGCTAGTGCTTGTGCCAGGTGTAGGTGAGTCGGTTAAAGGAAGCACGAGAAGAATAGATCTAGTTGTCTTCGATCTTCAACCATCGGAGCTGGCTAAGGTTTTTATCGTAATTTATTTGGCAGCATTTTTAGAGAAGGAGCTGGACGAAGTTCGTGAAAAGTGGTCTGGGTTCTATAAGCCGCTTCTGGTTGTTGGCGCTGCCGTAGCCTTGTTTCACTTCCAGCCAGACCATGGAACGATGGTTATCTTAACGCTTACTGCGCTGTGCATGATTTTCCTAGCGGGAGCAAAGCTCTATCGGATCTTATTAATGTTGACCTTATGCATGGGCGGAATCGCTTTGCTTGCGGTCATGAAACCTTATGTAATCGATAGAATAACTTCTTTTTTAGACCCTTGGGCCGTTGAAAACGTAACCAATGGGGGCTATCAACAGGCAATGGCGCAAGTGGCTTTTGGTCGTGGCGAATGGTTTGGAGTCGGGCTTGGGAATAGTATACAAAAACTCTACTTCCTGCCTGAGGCACACAATGACTTCGTGCTTGCCATAGTCGGTGAAGAATTGGGGTTGGTTGGTGTAGCTGCAGTGATACTTCTATTCGTGGCGCTTATCTATAAAGCGTTTTCTGTTGGCCAAAAAGCACAACAAGAAAATAAATTGTTTGCCGCCTTTTTTGCCTATGGCCTTGGGCTATTATTTGCTGGTCAGACGATGATCAATGTCGGGGCGAGCATAAGTTTGCTTCCTGTAAAAGGTCTGACGTTGCCCTTCATGAGTTACGGGGGCGCGAGTTTGATTATGAGCTTTTTTATGATTGGGCTGCTGGTTCGTATTGAATACGAGATCGATAACAAAATTAATGATGTTGGTGAGGCGTAGGTAGCAACGTGTCAGCTGAAAACACAACTATATTAATTATGGCCGCCGGAACAGGAGGGCATGTATTCCCTGCGCTTTCGATAGCGCAAAAGCTGCAAGAGAATAATGTCCGAACTGAGTGGATGGGCACACATCAGGGAATGGAAAATAGACTACTTGAAGGAACTGGAATTCAAATTCATGCCGTTTCTGCGAAAGGCCTCAAAGGCAAGGGGATAGCTAGGCTGATAGCGGCGCCATTCATGTTGGCGCAGGCACTAATTCAATCAATACGCATACTGTCAAAGGTGCAGCCAGATTGCGTATTGGGAATGGGAGGTTTTGTTTCAGGCCCAGGTGGTTTAGCAGCTAAACTGACAGGCAGGAAACTAGTGATTCACGAGCAGAATGCCGTGCCGGGTTTTACAAACAAATTGTTAGCGAAAATTTCGATTCAGGTATTCGAGTCCTTCCCTAATACGTTCTCAAAAAGCGCAAAGGTAATTCACACTGGTAACCCGCTGAGAAAGGAGATCGCGAACCTCGTGACTCGACCGCGAAGCAGTAGGGATTCATCTCAGCCATTGCGAATTCTCGTGCTCGGCGGAAGCCAAGGGGCTTTGGCCATAAACGAAGTGATTCCTGCTGTGTTAGCAGGACTTCCCGAAGAAATGCGCCCGAGTGTTCGCCATCAAACGGGCGAGGGAACGTTTGATAGTACTCGGGCTGCCTACGCCGACAAGGGTCTAGGTTCAGTAGATGACATAACACTCGTCGCTTTCATTAGCGACATGGCAGAGGCTTATAGTTGGGCCGATTTAGTGATTTGCCGCTCCGGCGCGAGCACGGTTAGCGAAGTTGCCGCAGTAGGCTTGCCTTCGATACTGGTTCCGTACCCTCACCACAGTGATCAGCAGCAAACACATAACGCAAACTGGTTAGTTCAGGCAGGCGCTGCATTGCTGTTGGAGCAAAAAGATTTGACTACCTCTGCGTTAAAAACCCTGGTGCTGGACTTGCACGAAAACCGCCACAAATTACAACAGATGAGCGATATCTCAAGATCCATAGCAATTCGTGACGCGGATGAAATTATTGCGCGTCGATGTTTGGAGTTAGCCCATGCATAGCACAGCCAATCGACATATTATTCCTGAGATGAGGCGCATCAACAGACTTCATTTTGTTGGTATCGGCGGCGCGGGCATGTGTGGTGTGGCCGAAGTGTTATTAAATCAGGGCTATAAAATTAGCGGCTCAGATCTCAAAGAGTCACCGAATACCGTGCGCCTAGAATCCATGGGTGCTGAGATATTTTTTGGGCATGACGCGGCGAATGTTAAAAATGCCGATGTAGTTGTTTACTCCAGCGCTATCGACGAGAGTAATCCCGAAATTAAAGCGGCGATCAATGAGTCTAAGCCGCTGATAGCTCGCGCAGAGATGCTGGCTGAGTTGATGCGCTATCGTCACTCGATCGCTATCGCGGGGACTCATGGGAAGACCACGACTACAAGTATCGTAGCATCTGTATTGGCTCAGGCGGGCTTCGACCCTACATTCGTTATTGGTGGACTGCTAAATAGCGCAGGAACCAACGCTAGACTAGGGGAGAGTAGATATTTAGTGGCGGAGGCAGATGAAAGCGACGCCTCGTTCATGCATCTACAGCCTATGGTCGCGGTTGTGACTAACATCGAAGCCGATCATATGAGTACTTACGGTGGTGACTTCGAGAATCTGAAGAAATATTTCATCGACTTTTTGCATAATCTCCCTTTCTACGGATTGGCGGTGTTGTGTATCGATGACCCGGTTGTGCGTGAATTACTACCGCGCATATCTAGACCCAAAATCACCTATGGCTTTGCCGAGGACGCAGATTTTAGGATCATGAACTTGAGTCAGGAACAACAAGTTACTCAATTCGAAGTGGTGCGCAAGGAAGCAAAAGATAAGCTAAAAGTTACATTGAATATGCCTGGTCGTCACAATGCGTTGAATGCTACAGCGGCAATTGCCATTGCTACAGACGAGGGTATTGCGGCGAAGGATATCCAAAGTGGCATAGAAAACTTTTCTGGAGTTGGTCGTCGTTTCGATGTGCAGGGTGAATTTGCTGTTGAGGGTGGGACAGTCATGCTTATCGATGATTATGGACATCACCCTACCGAAGTTGCCGCTACCCTGGGAGCCCTGCGTGATGGATGGCCAGATAATCGATTAGTCATGGTCTATCAGCCACATCGCTACAGTCGTACTAAGGACCTCTACGAGGACTTTGTCGAAGTACTTGGCGAGGCGGATGTTTTGCTGCTGCTAGAGGTGTACTCCGCAGGAGAGAAGAAGATCGCCAGCGCGGACTCAAGGAGCCTTTGTCGAAGCATTAGATTGCGCGGAAAAGTCGATCCTGTTTACGTAAAAGAGGAGTCTGAGGTGCAGGGAATTCTAAGTGATTTAGTCCGCCCTGGGGACATCATTTTGACTCAAGGAGCGGGAAGTGTCGGTTCTTTGGCCAAACAATTGGCCAAATCGGGTTTTAAAGCATAATTAATTGATTTTTATAAAAGATTTTTGCATTTAGCGGTCAAGAAATAGACAGATGAGAACGATAAATAAAGAGAAAATCATAGCAAATTGTGGACACGTCGTTGTACTGAAAGGCGGGGATTCCGCAGAGCGTGAAATTTCCCTGTTGAGCGGGGAAGCGGTCTATCAGGAATTGCTGGGATTAGGCGTAAACGTAAGTGTTCTTGATGTGAGCGATACCGTAGTCGCAGACCTGGAAAACTTAAAGCCGGATCTAGCGTTGATCATGTTGCATGGTCCGGGCGGAGAAGATGGAACGATTCAGGGTCTTCTTGAGTTTATGAAGATTCCCTACACCGGCAGCGGTGTACTGGCCTCGGCACTGGCCATGGACAAGGTGAAGAGCAAGCTGATTTGGCGGCGCCTAGGATTGAATGCCACCGATTTTGTCATGTTGAGCGAGGCAACCGATTGGCAGACAGTGATAGATGATTTTGAAGTCGCGGTTGTGAAGCCCGTGAATGGCGGGTCGAGCCTAGGCATAGCGATAGTGAAGGACGCAGCTAGTCTGCAAAAGCAGTTCGAGATGGCCGGTGGGTTCGACTCAAAAGTAATGGCAGAGAAGTGCATTATCGGCAGAGAGTTTACAGTTGGTGTGATCGATGATTTATTGCTACCGCCCGTTGAGATGCGCACATCGAGAGAGTTCTATGACTTCGATGCTAAGTATGCCGATTCAGATGTAGAAGTTATTTGCCCTGCGCAGTTGAGCGAAAAGGAGCAGATCGAGTTAAATGAGCTAGCTCGCGCTGCCTATTCAAGTCTTGGATGTGAGGGCTTAGCAAGAGTTGATGTTATGCAAGATCATGGCGGCGCATTCTACCTGCTGGAACTGAATACGATTCCAGGCATGACTGACCATAGTTTTGTGCCGCTTGCAGCGAAGCAGGCTGGAATCAATTTTGGCGATTTATTATTAATCGTATTAGAGCTTGAACAAGCGGCGAACTGAAAAGATGGCAACAACAAACAGAGCAATTAGAACTGGAGGCGGCATACATTCAACTCGTCGCAATTCCAGCTCGGGAAACCAACCGCTTAAACCGAAGTCTTCAGGCAAGCGGGGGCTCTACGTGTTCGCGGCGGTAATGGTTTGCGCGGCTGTGGTGGTGGCTCAAAACGCAGCGAACATTTCCGGATTTTTGAATCGCCCAGTTAGCAAAGTTAGAATCGAGAATCAGTGGCAAAGAATAAGTGAGGCTGAGGTTAGCAGAGTGTTGGCTCCGTTCATGGGGAATGGCTTCTTCGATTTCGATGTTGTCGAGGCAAAGATTGAGCTAGAGCTTCACCCTTGGATACAGCAGGCATCGGTAACGCGAATCTGGCCGGGCACGTTATCACTGCACCTGACAGAACAAGTAGCTATAGCGCGATGGGGTAACGAGCAATTGCTGAATCAGTACGGCGAGATTTTTCAGCCACAGAAACTGCAGGAGTTAAGCTCCTTACCTTTGCTTACTGGGCCAGAAGACTCTCAAGAGACTGTGATGTTGCAATACCAAAAGCTCAACCAAATTTTATTTCCAGCAGGTTTGCGCCTCTCTGGTTTGAGTCTAAGCAAGCGTGGTAGCTGGGAATACCTTCTAAATGAACAAATGCAGGTTGCGGCTGGCAGAGATGATGTATTCGAGAAGACGCAGCGTTTTATCGATTTTTATTTGATCCAGCCAGTGGAGCAATCATCACAATTTCTATCTATCGATTTGAGATACACAAACGGAATAGCGGTACGCGATACCGAGTTAGATTTAACTGGAGTGGCAATTCTGTGATTCAGTTTTACCAAAAAACTTACAGTACTTTTGATGCCTCTTGTCTGGAGTATTCGAGCGATGAATGACTCGGCGAGCGATAACATGATCGTTGGGTTAGATATTGGTACCTCCAAGGTCGTGGCGATAGTTGGGGAAATCAATGCGAACGGCGGTCTGGATATCGTCGGTATTGGCAGTCATCGTTCTCGCGGCCTCAAGAAAGGCACTGTAGTCAATATCGAATCGACAGTTGAATCTATTCAGCGTGCAATCGAAGAGGCTGAACTCATGGCGGGATGCCAGATTCATTCAGTCTATGCAGGAATTGCCGGTAGTCATATACGTAGCATGAACTCTCACGGAATCGTGGCGATTAGAGACGGCGAGGTCATGAAAGCCGATATCGAGCGCGTTATTGATGCGGCGCAAGCCGTTGCTATACCTGCTGACCAGAAAGTTCTGCACATACTGCCGCAGGAATACATCATCGATTCGCAGGAAGGTGTTAAGGAGCCGCTGGGCATGTCAGGTGTTCGACTTGAGGCGAAAGTACACTTGGTCACTTGTGCCATTAACGCAGTGCAGAATATTGAGAAATGCATAAAGCGCTGCGGTCTAGAAACTGACGAAATTATTTTAGAGCAATTGGCCTCGGCCTATAGTGTACTTACCGATGATGAGAAAGAACTCGGTGTGTGTCTCGTGGATATTGGTGGAGGCACCACTGATATCGCGATTTTTACAGAAGGTGCTATACGGCATACAGCTGTCATTCCTATTGCCGGCGATCAGGTAACGAATGATATTGCCATGGCACTGCGAACACCAACAGAAAACGCAGAAGAGATAAAGATTAAATATGCTTGCGCTCTGACTCAATTGGCTAGCGCTGATGAGACTTTGAAAGTTCCTAGTGTCGGAGATAGAGCGCCAAGAGAACTCTCCAGACAGGCGCTGGCAGAAGTGGTTGAGCCGCGCTATGACGAATTATTTACGCTAGTGCAAGCTGAGTTACAACGAAGTGGGTTCGAAAACCTGTTAGCTGCAGGTATTGTCCTAACCGGCGGCACTAGCAAAATGGAAGGCGTTGTAGATCTGGCTGAAGAAATATTTCATGCTCCGGTACGCATCGGCGCTCCTCACAATGTCAATGGCTTAGCCGATATTGTAAGAAACCCAATTTATTCTACTGGTGTTGGATTGTTGCTGTACGGCTTGAAGCAATATCAGGAAAGAGGCGGAATCGATTCAAAGCGCGAGCCACAGATTCAGATTGTGGATAGGGTAAAGAACTGGTTCCAAGGAAATTTTTAGTTTAGTTAATAATCGATACAGAAAAAGAATCATAAATGAGGAGGCTATATGTTTGAATTAGTCGAGAACGTTGCGCAGAGCGCTGAAATAAAAGTTATAGGCGTTGGCGGTGGGGGCGGAAACGCCGTGCACCATATGATCAATAATCAGGTAGAGGGCGTGGAATTTATCTGCGCCAACACAGATGCACAGGCGTTGCATAACCTGAAAGCCAAGACGATATTGCAGATGGGTAGCAATATAACGAAAGGTCTTGGCGCGGGAGCAAATCCCGAGATCGGTCGACAGGCCGCGTTGGAAGATAGGGATGAGATCGCTGAAATCTTGTCCGGCGCCGATATGGTGTTTATCACAGCTGGTATGGGAGGGGGCACAGGAACAGGTGCTGCGCCTATCGTTGCCGAAGTGGCTAGGGAGATGGGCATCTTAACCGTTGCTATCGTCACTCGACCTTTTCCATTCGAAGGTAAAAAGCGCTCCAAGATTGCGGAGGAGGGTATTCGACTGCTCACAGAACACGTGGACTCTTTGATTACTATTCCGAATGAAAAATTATTAGACGTGCTGGGTAAAGAGGCAACGTTGCTGGAAGCATTTAAGGCTGCCAACGATGTATTGTTAGGTGCGGTGAAGGGTATCGCTGATCTAATTATGAATCCAGGCATGATTAACGTGGATTTCGCTGATGTTAAAACGGTGATGTCTGAGATGGGCATGGCCATGATGGGCACGGGTACGGCGGTTGGCGCTGATCGAGCTCGGGAGGCAGCAGAAGCTGCGATTCGTAGCCCGCTTCTAGAAGACGTGAATCTGCAAGGCGCGCGTGGAATATTAGTTAATATCACGGCTGGGGAGAATCTATCTCTGGGGGAATTTTCTGAAGTTGGCGACACTATTGAAGAGTTTGCTTCGGATGATGCAACCGTGGTCGTTGGCACGGTGATCGATCCAAGTCTCGAGAATGAAATGCGCGTTACTGTCGTAGCCACAGGTCTGGGTGATAGGCACGCCAAGCCAACTAAAATTGTGGACAATACTGACAGGGAAATAACTCCCGATTATCGCCAGCTTGATAAACCAGGGGTGATGCGCAGGCAGGGTTCTTCTCGAGCTGCGGCTGCGGCCGCTGCCGTTGTGGGTTCCGATACCGACATGGATTATCTCGATATACCTGCCTTTCTAAGAAAACAGGCAGACTAGGTGGGTTCGCAGGAGTGCCGCAGTAGGATTCCTACACGGCACTACTCTAACAGGCAGACTAGCTGGGTTCGCAGGATTACCACAGTAGAATTCCTACACGGTATTCCTCTAACAGGCAGTTTTTGAACGACTCTGAGAGTAAGTTTTAAGTGTATTACACGATTTATCTCTTATTGGGTTGTTCGCTGAATTTTGCTACTATGCTTCAGCTTTATTAAAGGTCGTTGTTGTGAGCTGAAACTCCTCGTTCTCGGGTCTTGTTGCTAGCAAGTGGCAGGAACCAAGTGAGTTCAGGCCGGTCATAGAGTCTAGGGGATGTTTTCCCAGAGTGCTGCGTACAAAATTACGTAACGAGCGCTTGCTTGAAACCACTATTTTTCCCGACCATTTACGAATTGAAGCGAAGACCTATGCTGAAACAAAGAACCCTGAAGAATGTTATTCGCGCCACGGGCGTTGGCCTGCACACCGGTGAGAAAGTCTACCTAACTCTTCGGCCAGCCCCGGTTAACACCGGAATAATTTTTACCAGAGTAGATCTAGATAGTCCCGTTTCGATTCCTGCCCGTGCCTCAAACGTAGGCGATACAACACTCTCTACGTGTCTTGTAAAAGATGACGTTAGAATTTCTACGATCGAGCATTTGATGTCCGCTCTCTCTGGGCTAGGCATCGACAATGCTTTCATCGATGTAAGTGCGCCAGAAGTACCGATCATGGATGGTAGTGCTGGTCCGTTCGTTTTCTTAATACAATCTGCTGGAATCGAAGAGCAGTCAGAATTGAAGCGCTTCATTAAGATAAAAAAGAAGCTGCATTTGGAGCATGGCGACAAAGCGGTCAGCCTCGAGCCGTTTGATGGCTTCAAGGTTAGCTACACACTCCACTACGATCATCCGGTTTACAAGAAACACACGAAGAGCGCTACCATCGATTTCTCAAGCACTTCCTTCGTTAAGGAAATCAGCCGTGCGCGTACCTTCGGTTTCATGCATGAATTCGAGGAATTGCGGAATAGGAATTTGGCACTCGGGGCGAGCATGGATAATGCAATCGCAGTAGGTGATTACAAGGTTTTGAACGAGGATGGGCTGCGCTACGAAGACGAGTTTGTAAAGCATAAGATCCTTGATTCTATTGGAGATTTATACTTGCTTGGCAACAGTTTGATAGGTGAGTTCAAGGGACATAAATCTGGACATGCCCTCAATAATGCTTTATTGAGAATGCTCGAAGTTAATAAAGATGCTTGGGAAATAGTCAGTTTTGATAATGATGCAAACGTGCCCATTTCCTATATGAAACCAGTGTTGGCAGCCTAGTCCTGTCGTGCTATCCTAACTATCTGATTTTAATAAAAATAGTTGGACGTTGAAGTTTCTTGCTTAGCCCCAGGTATTGTTAATAGGCTTACTGAGACAACGCTTACACAATGAAAGTTATTCTAGTCGACCAGCGTCATGGTCACACTAAAACTATCGTCCTAAAGGGATGGCTGAAAGGCCTCCTTTCCCTATGCCTGCTCGGAGCTCCAGTTGCGTTGGGCTATTTTGGCTATGGGCTTGCTGTTTCTCAGAACAACGGTGTCTTCAGCGAAGAGTCTGCGCAAAATTGGGAGCGCCAGATTCGCATACAGACTGAACAGATATCCGAGATTAAAGAAGAATCGGAACAGCAGATTGAAGCCCTAACTATGCGACTCGCTTTGTTACAGGCACGCCTGATGCGCTTGGACGCGGTAGGGGAACGTATAACTACCATTGCTAAACTGGATACTGGTGAATTTGATTTCAGCGACCCGATAGCCATCGGCGGTCCTGCAACTGGCGTTTCAGAGTCATACTCTGCGGCGGGTTTTATGGACGCTGTATATCAACTCGAACGACAACTTGAAGATCGTCAGCAGCAACTTGAAATTCTTGAAGGCCTTATGACTGATCGCAAAATCCAGTCTGATGTCTTTATCGCTGGTAGGCCTGTAGAAAAGGCCTGGATCGCTTCGCGCTTCGGTCAGCGTCCTGATCCGATTACTGGGCGCATAGCCTTCCACGGTGGCATAGACTTCACTACAGGCAAGTCCGGTGCTGAGATTAATGCCGTCGCAGCAGGTGTAATCACTTGGTCTGGGCCTCGTTCAGGCTACGGCTTAATGGTTGAGGTCAATCACGGTAATGGATTCACTACACGCTACGCTCACTCAGAAAAGCTACTGGTGGGCGTTGGCGATATCGTAATGAAGGGCCAGAACATCGCGCTAGTAGGCTCTACTGGCCGCTCGACAGGGCCTCATGTCCATTTTGAGGTTTACAAAAACGGTAGAGTCGTCGACCCTGCTGCCTATATACATCGCACAGCAAGATAATCACCCCTTTTTCAAAGCCAATCTAATTGGTCGCTATCGGTCTGCTGAGCAATGCTCATCATGCCCGTTGGAGGCCAGCGTATTGAATCAACCTATTGATAGAGAAAAATGAGCATATTAAACAAAATATTTGGGAGTAGTAACTCGCGCAAGCTGAAGAAATTGAAGAAGACAGCTGTTCGTATCAACGAGCTTGAATCCTCAATAGAAGCGCTTTCCGATGAAGAATTGAAAGCCAAGACGGGCGAATTTAAGCAACGCTTCGATGGAGGTGAGTCGACTGACGCGCTCCTGCCAGAAGCGTTTGCCGTTGTTCGTGAAGCGAGTAAGCGGACATTGCGGATGCGCCATTTCGATGTGCAGATGATCGGTGGAATTGTATTGCACGAAGGTAACATCTCAGAGATGAGAACTGGTGAAGGTAAAACGCTTATGGCGACCCTACCGGCCTATCTAAATGGTCTTACCGAGAATGGTGTTCACCTTGTTACAGTGAATGAATATCTTGCGGAGCGAGACGCGAACTGGATGCGACCACTGTATGAGTTTCTAGGCCTGAGTGTGGGCATCATAGGCTCGGGACAGACACCACAATTAAAGAAAGAAGCTTATAACAGCTCTATAACTTACGGCACGAACAATGAATTTGGTTTTGACTACTTGCGCGACAACATGGCGTTTCGTATCGATGACAAAATGCAGAGAGAGTTAAATTTTGCGATCGTCGACGAGGTGGATTCAATCCTCATCGATGAGGCGAGAACCCCGCTGATCATTTCTGGCGCTGCAGAAGATAGCTCCAAACTCTACGAAGCGATTAACCAGCTGATCCCGAAGTTGGAAAAAGGGGTAAAGTCAGAAAAATCCAAGATGGAAATGATGGACAAGAACTTTGTGCCCGAGGAGTCAGGCCACTTTACCGTTGATGAAAAGACTCGGCAGGTCGAGCTTACTGAAACCGGGCACGAATTCGTTGAGGATATTCTGATTCAGAAAAAGTTGTTAGCCGAGGGCGAGTCACTCTATTCTGCGACCAATTTATCCCTGCTTCATCACGTACATGCGGGTCTAAAGGCGCATAACCTTTTTAATCGTGATATCGAATATATAGTACAGAATAAAAGTATTGTACTAATTGATGAGCACACTGGCCGAACGATGGAAGGGCGGCGTCTCTCAGAAGGCTTGCATCAGGCTCTAGAGGCAAAGGAAAAACTGGCGATTCAGAGTGAGAGTCAAACTCTAGCTTCAACGACATTCCAGAACTATTTTCGCTTGTACAATAATCTGTCTGGTATGACTGGCACCGCTGACACTGAAGCGTTCGAGTTTTCGTCGATATACGGACTGGATGTCGTGGTGATACCGACCAATCAACCTATGGTACGTGATGATGCAAACGACCTTATCTTTCTTTCCATGGAAGAGAAGTTGGAAGCAATCGTTCGTGATATCACTGAAATGAGCGCCAAAGGAGCGCCCATACTAGTAGGCACAGCATCTATCGATACATCTGAAACGCTGTCGAACTTCCTCACGAAAGAAAAAATCAAACATGAAGTGCTAAATGCCAAATTTCATGAACGTGAGGCCGAGATCATCGCTCAGGCAGGAAAGCCTGGGGTGGTGACTATTGCTACTAACATGGCTGGCCGCGGTACAGATATCGTATTGGGCGGCAAATGGGAAGCTGAGGTTGCAGAGTTAGAAAATCCAACCGAAGCGCAGATCGAGAACATCAAAGCAGAGTGGCAGCTGCGTCACGATCAAGTTATCGCGGCTGGTGGTCTGCATATCGTTGGCACCGAACGTCACGAATCAAGACGTATCGACAATCAGCTGCGTGGCCGTTCTGGACGACAGGGCGATCCTGGGTATTCCAGGTTCTATCTATCCATGGACGATAACCTGCTTAGGATATTTGCAACTGATGGCGTGAAGAACTTCATGAAGCGCCTAGGCATGGAACGTGGAGAAGCCATCGAGCACGGCATGGTAACGAAGCAGATAGAGAAGGCCCAGCGAAAGGTCGAAGGCAGAAACTTCGATATCCGTAAGCAATTGTTGGAATATGACAATGTAGCGAATGATCAGCGCACTATAATCTATCGCCAGCGTAACGAACTCATGGCCAGCGATGATATTTCAGAACTGTTGAAAGACATGCGCACAGAAGTGATAGGACAAATTGTCGATGAGTACATCCCACCGCAGAGTGTTCCTGAGCAATGGGATGTAGAAGGGTTACAGGAAGCAATAGATACCCAATTTTCGACTCAGCAAGATATTCAGAAATGGCTCGATGAGGATGATCAGCTTTACGAAGAGCAATTGAAACAAAAAATCGACGAGATAGCTTCTGCGGATTACGAGCAGAAATGTGCGGCAGTGGGCGAAAAGATGCGCACGTTCGAGAAGCAAATCACATTACAGATATTAGATGGTTTGTGGAAGGATCACCTTGCGACTATGGATCACCTACGGCAAGGAATATTCTTGCGCAGTTATGGCGGCAAGAATCCGCGGCAGGAATATAAGAGAGAAGCGTTCGCTCTGTTTCAAGGCTGTCTCTTATACACATCTGACGCTGCCGACGAATAGAGAGGTGTAGA
>OJEF01000245.1_pt1 | contig 16778 bp, 15 predicted proteins | sample 1593041 | NCBI WGS metagenome assembly OJEF01 (sample SAMN05416790, study PRJEB24817) | seawater metagenome | isolation source: Sea water | place: Canada:Atlantic | collected 2013-11
GAGATAGCGTAGCGTCTCGTGGGCTCGGAGATGTGTATAAGAGACAGCTCTCGGAACCTTCCGGGATGACTTCTCCGCGAACTCTCTCTAATGCGCCAAGGACGATTCGGTAGTTGATGTCTCTCTGCAAGTCTCGCTCAATAATTTCCGAATCATCGAATCCGGCAATCAGACTGTGATCACTAAAGCCAAAAACGACATCTTCGGATTGTGCAGCGCTCACTACGGGCAATCCCACCAGTAGAGTTACTAACGGCAGGAGTCGACTTACAAATTGACAAGGTACAAAATTCATGGTTATCTCAAAGTTTTTATGGTTCTAACGTGTACGCAATTTCACCGCATCCTGATGCTACAACATCCATAGATACGCAGTGCAGCACAGCGTTGTCTATGTAGCGGTGCGACTCCATAGTGCCATCCACCATCACCGACAGCAAGTTAGACAACAAGGGGTTGTGACTAACAATCAAGAGATGCTGTACATCGAGCCCATCTATGGCATCTAACACGCTATAGACATCACCACTGGGTTTTATACTTTCATCGAGAGTAAGAGCAATATCTGGAAACAGTGTCATCACTGCAGACGCCGTCTGTTGCGCCCTATTGTAGGGACTGCACAGCACCCTATCCATAACTGGGGAGTGCTTCTTGAATTTCTCAGTAATCGAACGCGCCTGAGCTAAGCCGTCCGCGGTCAAGTCTCTTAAAGAGTCTGTTGCAGCTCTGTTTTCTGCTATCGCGTGACGTAACAAATAAATTAGCATCTCAACCTCTTCTCAGGCATAGGCCTAATGCAGCTTAGGAGTCGCTGACAACGTCGCCGCCTGCATCTTTCTCGGGCTTCTCGGTGATTTTGGACGCTTTCTTCGGCGCATTCTTTTTGGCGGCCTTTTTTGGAGCAGCTTTCTTTGTAGCAGCCTTTTTCTTAACGGCAGGCTTAGCTACAACCGTGCTCGCAGCGGACACCTCTATTTCGTGCTTTCCAGCTGTATTCGTCTTCTTGTTCGTTTTCTTGGGAGGCGACTTCTCTTGTAGTGAGTCGTCTTCTACCTCGGGAAGGTCAGAAAATGGGAATGGTTTTACTTCGGAAAGATAGGTCATAAACTTGAAGAGCTGCGAAATATACAGCTCCAGCGCTGAAGAAAAGCACCTTAAGTTGGCGTTGCCCTTGCCTGTGATGAGCGTGAATAGCGCTTGCGCGATACTCAACACGAGAATTAAAGGCAGTAAAACGAAATAGGAGGCAATAGCAAAGACTGTCATCAACAGCAAACGAATCCAGACCGATGGCTGTGTAATATTATCTGCTATCTCATTTAGTTCGTCTGACATGGTTTTTCCCCGGCTTGTATATTTGAAGACACGAACGCATCGATGCCTTTTGTTGCCTCGTTTATCTAGCGCTTAGTTTCCATCCGTACGGGGTTCACCTCATAACGATTTTTGCCAAAGCAATAGCAGACACTAGTCCAAAATTTTATCCTCATTCGCTGCGAATTCGACATCTAGAGCTTGTTCACTAAGCATCAACGACGAAATTATATTCTCAAGAGAATCATTTTCATAAATTATCTTATATAGCCCACTCGCCAACGGCATATAGACTCCTAATTCTTCGGCTTTCTCTTGCACCAACTTTACCGTATTCACGCCCTCAGCTACCTGCCCTAACCCCGCGACCGCCTCCTCAAGCGGAGTACCCTTGCCTAGCGCAAGACCAATTCTGTAATTTCGGCTCAACGGAGTCGAACAGGTAACAACCAAATCACCCACACCCGCCAAACCCAAGAACGTCATTGGGTCAGCACCTAACTCCTTACCGAATCTGGCCATCTCCGTTAAGGCGCGAGTCACTAACATGCTATTGGTGTTATGACCCATACCAAGAGCGGCCGCTATGCCAGCAATAATGGCGTAGATATTTTTAAGCGAGCCACCCAGTTCCACACCGAACATGTCGTTGTTCGCATAGACTCGAAAATATTTAGACTTAAGCGCACTCTTCACCAATTGGCGCACGTGCTCATCAGGGCTCGCGATCACCGTACCGGTGAGATCTTTCTTCGCAATCTCCATCGCTAGATTCGGGCCACTTAGTACACCAACTTTGGCTTTGGGAGCTTCCTGGTTCAATATCTGTGTCATCATATCGAAGCTGCCAGACTCTATTCCCTTCGTCGTGCTAACAAGGACTGTATCTGGCGATATGTGCGGCACCATGTCTGTTACCACCTGACGGAAGGATGAGCTCGGAACGGCTACGAAAACCAGGCTGCTGTCTTTTACTGCTGCCGCCATATCGGAAGTAGCAACGACTCTCTCGTTGAGCTGATAATTAGGTAGGTATTGCGAATTTTTGTGCGTGCGATTGAGTTGCTCTACCTGCGCTTCGTTGCGCATCCAAAAACTGACGTTATTGCCGTTTTCTGCAGTAATATTGGCTATAACCGTGCCGAAGCTACCCCCGCCAATAACCGAAATTTTGCTTGTAGACATGAGTATCCTTCGCTGTCTGTAGAGCGCGCAATGATAGTCTCATTAGAGCCCAATACCAAGGCAACGCAGCCTGACAACGCTCTACATTCTAACGAGCTTTACCGTCAGCGGCCAAGTTACCACTTGGGTTTTCTCGGGATTCATCCCCCAAGCGTGACGAAGGTCTTCCATAATTAGCTCTAATGGATCGTTTCCATTTTGTTTCCTATAGCGCTGCAGCGCGGACCACGAAGTGAAGTAGTCGCAAATCTGCTCTAGACTCCATTCACGCGTCATGATGAAATTCTGCTCTAAGCATGTCGTGAAAGGAAAGTTTATATCACGATAGTGGTTCTCAACTAGCCGGCGCTCTGGCGGCCAATAATCGCCCAAAACGTTCTCGTACAGTTTTTCCACAACAGCATCGACGGGCTCATTGATCTGATGAACCGCATAGCACCAAGCCGCCAACACACCACCTGGCTTGAGGCAGGTTTTAGCGTTATCGAAGAATTTTTCTGTATCGAACCAGTGCAATGCCTGCGCCACAGTTATCAAATCGCAGGAGTTTTTCTCCAGCAGCGGCTGCTCAGCTGTCATCTGGCGATACTCGATATTCTCAGCCTGCTGCGCCTGCTCTACCTGTTCAGCACTACCATCGGTCGCAATAACACGTTTGAATATTTTGGCGAGGGACACCGCTGCTTGCCCGTTCCCTGTAGCGCAGCCCCAGACTAAATCGTGTTGCTCACACTGAGAATTCAGAAATTCAAACAACTCATCGGAATAGCTAGGCCGCGCGTCGGCATAAGCCTGCGCATGTCCGGAGAAGTGATCTTTGAATGACATATTACCTCCTTAACTTTTTCAGCCTTCTCAGTCTTCTCCAACGCCCCTAATCAGCTCGATTCGATTCGACTGATAGAACACCAGTGCATCGTAGACCTGATTTGCCACTGATTTAGGTGTAATCGATGCGCCGACAAATTGATCGTACTCATTCTCAGCGGTAATCGGTTGCCAGCTCAGACGCAGGATGTCACGCATACTATTCTCTGCGAACCCGTTCATCCATTTAGAATCTATGACATCTACCACGCCAAAGAGTTGCTCAGCATCGATGTCTTCGATTACCCGTGCGGCGCTAATGCGACCGAATATGTCAACTGCGATCAATAGATCAATCTTGCCATTGAAGCCATCTTCTGCACTTGCTGGCACAGCGACAGCCACCGCCTTACCCTCCTTTCTCGCAATGTAGGCAAGCCGATCTCTATCCAAATTGAGCAAATGCAGATTACTGAGCTTCTCGTGCTCAGCTACAGCTGGAAGCAGGTAACTATTCAGGACTAGGTCGTTGTCAAAACTACCCGCCTCGAAAAACTGGTAGAGGTTGCGGCGATCAAATTCTTGCCGGGCCTCCAACAGGCCAGCACCCGTTAGCAGGTTAAGCGCTCCTAGCAGGACAAAGATGGCTACTAGTACAGCAACCTGCGGGAAATACGCTTTTAGAAATTGAGACATACTATCCACCACCACAAACCGCACTTCGGTAAAGCGCGATTCACTTTCAGGATGAGTCTAAAAAGACTTAGATGAACGCAGAGGCCGCTGCAACGATCGACATAATTGGTGCAGGGTAGACACCAAACAGCAGCAACAAGAATAGTAGAATTGCGAGCACAGCGTAGGAACTCACACTTTCAACACCGCCAACCCGATAAGGCTGCGTATGCTTTTCCGGCATGAACATGCGATAGATAATGCGAAGATAGTAGTACAGACCAATGCCACTGCCCAATACCAATACACCTAGCAAAGCCCAAAGCCCCGACTCAACCCCGGCTAGGAAAATATAGAATTTGCCTATAAATCCTACAGTGAGCGGGATGCCTGCTAGAGAGAGCAGCATCGCGATGAAGGTCGTAGCCAATAAGGGATTGCGCCAAAAAAGCCCTCTATATTCTTTTATCGAATCAAACTCCTTCTCGCTCGAGGATATAATAGACGCCACACCGAATGCACCCAACGACATAATCATATAAGCAATTAGGTAGAACGTAATTGCCTCGACGGCAATAGTACCTGTGACATAGTGTCCTGCGACCAGCGCTAACATCAGGTAACCCATGTGTGCAATAGACGAATAAGCTAGGATTCTTTTTAGGTTGTCTTGCAGCAGTGCGAGTAAGTTACCCGCCAACATCGATGCGGCAGCAATAAGTGTAAGAACTGTCGCCATTGAATCGAAACTCAAGGCGTCACTGATCTGCACAAAGCGCAGCAGTACGACGAACATCGCCGCCTTACCTATAGTTGCAAGATAAGCAGTAGCAGGTAGCGGCGCTCCTTCATAAACATCAGGCGTCCACATATGAAAAGGCGCTAACGAGAGTTTGAATGCCATACCAGAAACAACCATCAGCAACGCGACAATTGTATAACCATCACCCAACCCTGCAGCAGGCAGTTCACTAACACTGGCGAAAGACAGTGTCCCAGTCTGCGCATAGATTAAAGCCATACCGAACAATATAAAGCCCGATGCCGCAGCAGAGAGAACAAGGTATTTAACCGACGCCTCCAGCGGGAACTTCGCCGACTTCGCACTGTGCAAGGGATAGGCGATCATGCCATACAGAGACATGCTGAGAGTTTCGAGGCCTAACACAGTGCTCACGAAATGATTGCTGCTCACCATCACGATGGCGCCGATAGTCGCGACCGTTAGCAACAGGAAGTATTCTTCTCTTTGGTCATCCAGCTCGAAGAAATAGGGAAAGCTCAAGACAGCCAAGACCATAGCTGATGCGCAAACTACTACGGTAAATAACAGACTGTACTGATCGATAATGAGCAGCGGTGTAACTTGCTGATTCGTCCAGCCCATCATTGAAACGGCAACCAGTGTGGCCGCCAATAGACCAGTAATCGCTATGCTGCCAGTAGCAATGTAGCTGCGGCGTATACCGATCATCAGCATTGCTATCACAGACGTCGCCGTCACGATAAGCAATGGTAATAGTGGCAATAAATCATTGAACGACGTAATCATAGCTCGCTGCCCTGTGCAAAGATAAGTTGCCCAGCATCGTTAAGTAAATTCGTTAGAGTAGCAGCCGACATATCCAAAAAGCTTTGAGGGTACATGCCCATCCAAATCAGACCAATCATCATCGCTGCAAAATAAAACATCTCGCGACGACTCAGGTCGACTAGGTGCGTATCATCGAAATCCGAGTTTCGATACGCGCCATGAAAAACCTTTTGAATAACCCAAAGCGAATAGACCGACGCGAAGATAAGACCAAATGCGGCAGCAACCGTAAGACCAATGCTCGCCTGAAACGCACCTAACAATACGAGAAACTCACCTACGAAGTTTCCAAGACCCGGCATACCCAATGCAGCGATTGAGAAGAATAACGCGACGAAGGATAGTCGAGGCACTTTAGCCCAGAACCCTCCCATATGACTCATATCACGCGTATGAATCCGATGCTGTAGGCCGCCCGCTAACATGAACAATGCTGCAGCACTTAAACCGTGTGCCAACATCGTCATTACTGCACCCTGCAATGCCTGTTCGTTCCACGCATAGATGCCGAGCATAACGAAACCCATATGACTCACACTGGTATAAGCAATTAGGCGTTTTATATCCGTTTGTGCGAAGGCCACCTTGGCGCAGTAGAGAATACTAATAACCGCTAACGTCATTGCGAATGGTGCAAACTGCATGGACGCATCTGGAAAAAGCGGTACAGCAAATCTTATCAAACCATAGGCACCGGTCTTGAGTAGTACACCGGCAAGAAGAACACTACCAGCAGTAGGCGCCTGCGAGTGAGCATCGGGCAGCCAAGAATGAAAAGGAAAACTCGGCAGCTTAGTACTGAAGGCTACGAAAAACCCGAGCATGATCCACATCTCTATTGCACTACTGGTATTTACCTTCAGTAGTTCGAAATAATCGAAACTGAACCAGCCAAATTGTATGTAGTGAAAGTACGCTAATACCAGTATTGATATCAGCATCAGCATTCCAGTGACCTGAGTGAAGATAAAGAACTTCATCGCAGCGTAGTTCTTGTTCTCATGACCCCAGATCGCGATGATGAAATACATAGGAATCAACATGACTTCCCAGAAGAAGAAAAACAGAAAGAGATCGAGCGCAGTAAAGACACCGATAACGCCAGCAAGAGTCCAGAGCAAATTAAAATAGAAGAATCCGGTTCTCTCGGTAATCTCATCCCATGCCGAGCCAACTGCAACAATGCCTAGAAAGGCTGTTAACAACATCATCAGGACACTCAGCCCATCCGCGGCCAGATGAAAAGAAATTCCGAAGCGCGGAATCCACTGTGCATTCAGCTGAACAATCCAACCAGCGCCTTCAACGTCCGACCCTACGAGAGTCAACATGACCAGCAGATCAATCACGACAGCTGCCAAGGCAACTATCCTTGGAAATTTGGAATCTAGCCCTTCTGATAACCAGGCGAGAACACCACCGAGAAATAAGATGCTTATGAGTACTACTAAAATCATAGCACCACTCCTAGAGTGATCAAGATCACCACACCTGCGCCGACGCTAATCGCATACCAACGTAACTGTCCGGTTTGCGTTCGTGCCAGTATAATGTGGGCCGCCCGAGAGATTTCTATGAGCAATGCATATACAGCATCGATTAGATCGTTCTTATTGAGCCGAGCGAGGAACACGAATGGCCTCACGAAGAGAAAGTTGTAGAGCGCATCCATCCCCCATCCGCTAAACCAAAACCCATGCAATCGCGTCGCTAGCGGATTGGCCATGAGTTTTTCTACCGAGAACGTTTTCGACATGAAGAATAGGTAGCTAACCCCAATTCCGAATAATGGAACGGCGATCATAATTGCGTGCATCAGGCCACTGATATGGTGCTCTTGCACATGAACCTCACCATGACTAAACACGGCGTCAACGGGAATCTGTATCCAGCCACCAAACAACGCGAGCACCATTAAAATTAGTAGCGGGGTCGCCATGCTAAAACCTGCGACCTCTTTCTCCTCATGATGCCCCTTGCTCTCCCCGAAGAACACGACGAACACGAGCCTAAAACTGTAGATACCAGTGAGGAAGGCGCCTAAAACACCGCCTAGCCAGAGAATCATGCCAGGCCCTTCCATCTCCAAAGCAGCAATGAGGATTTCATCCTTACTGAAGTAGCCCGAAGTAAATGGGAAAGCCGCCAAGGCGAGGCTGCCTATCATAAATGAGGCGAAGGCGATTGGTAGTTGCTTGCGCTTTCCACCCATCTTAAAGATGTTGTGCTCGTGATGCAGGCTATGAATAACCGTGCCCGCGGCTAGGAATAACAAGGCCTTGAAGAACGCGTGGGTCATTAGATGAAAGACCGAAGCCGACCACGCACCAACACCCAAGCCAAGGAACATATAGCCAATCTGACTGATCGTAGAATAGGCGAGAATTCGTTTGATATCGTGCTGAGTCATGGCGGTGAAACCCGCCATCAACAAAGTAATCAGGCCGATCCAAGCGACCAAAAGTTGCACGTTCGGTGCCAGTTCGAATAGCACATGGGTACGCGCAATCAAATACACTCCAGCAGTAACCATTGTCGCGGCGTGAATCAACGCGCTGATCGGCGTAGGGCCAGCCATCGCATCTGGCAACCAAGTCTGCAGTGGCAGTTGCGCGGACTTACCCACTGCACCACCTAGGAGTAATAAAGAAGCCGCAACTGCAAGGCCGGAACCGACAGCCCATTGTGTTTCGGCCGCGTGCAACATCTGCTGTATGTTTAGGGTGTCCAGTTCAGCGAACAACAGGAACAGACCAATCGCCATCGAGGTGTCGCCAACGCGAGTTGTAATAAATGCCTTTCTTGCCGCATAGCCATTCTCTGGCTTCTCGTACCAGAACCCTATAAGTAAATAGCTACACAAGCCCACTCCTTCCCAGCCCAAATAAAGGAGCAAAAGGTTATCGGCTAGAACCAGAACCAGCATTGAAGCCACAAACAGGTTCATATAAGAGAAAAAGCGGCTGTAGCTAGGATCGTCCAGCATGAAACCCGCGGAATAGAGGTGAATCAGGAATCCCACTCCAGTGATGATCAGCATCATCACCACTGCAAGACCGTCTAAATAGAAACTAAAACCCGGGGTGAAGTTCCCAACAGCCATCCAGGTCCACATCTCAACAACAAGGTGCGTCTCACCAGAGCTCAGGAATTGATAGGCGATCAAGGCTGCGGTTAGGAACGACAGACCTATGGACCCGGCACCGATAGCGCCAACAATTTTCTTCGGCAGATTCCCACTAGTAAGCACCAGACTTAGAAAGCCCAGCAATGGAAACGTCGGTAGTAGCCAAATTAGATCTTGCACGCTTGCTTCTTGCCCCTATCCCTTCATCTGACTTAACACATTAATATCGACCGTGTGATAGCGACGATACATTTGAATAATAAGACCTAGACCAACCGCCACTTCCGCGGCAGCCAAGGTAAGAATCATAAGAAACATAATCTGACCGTCAGCATGCTCCCAGCGCGAAGCCGCCACTATGAAGGCCAAGCCACTCGCGTTGATCATAATCTCTAGCGACATGAGAACGAACACGATGTTACGCCGCGTCAATACACCGACTAAACCAAGCACAAATAATATGCCGGCCAGTATCAGTCCATGTTCAATTGGGATCGACTCCATCGTCTATCTCTGCTCACTCGATTGAATTATTTGTTTATTTCGCTTCAACATCTTGTTCTCTTTCTATTAATAGCTATCACTTTTTAGCTAGATGGTAAGCAGCAACCAAGCCTGCTAAGAGCAATATCGAAGCCAATTCTACTGCCAATACATAAGGACCGAACAACAAGGCGCTCACCTCCATTACATCGACTGTCGTCAACGCGAGTTCGTGATCATATTGCGTCATTACTGTAAGTAGTTGCGCGAGTAACACCGAAGCTAATATTGAAGGCACGATCCAATCCTTTGGCCCCATCCAGCTACGCTCCTGATCGATACTATGTTGCCCCATGTTCAGCATCATTATCACGAACAGAAATAACACCATGATCGCACCGGCGTAAACGATCGCCTCCAACACGGCAGCAAACGGAGCACCCAGCACATAGAAGCAAACAGCTACGGCCAAGAGCGACAGAATAAGATAGATAAGCGCGTGCACAATATTAGTTTGTAAGATGACAGCCACCGTTGAGATGACAGCCACAGCACCGGCTATGTAAAAGAGCAAAATCACGGTAACAGGCTCCTCACATTAACCGGCACGGCTTCATTGCGCGCCTCACCTTTATCTTTGCCACCAATTTTTTTACCCGCGACACGATAGAAATTGTAATCGTGGTATTTTCCGGTGCCGTCGATCAATAAGTCTTCCTTCTCCCACACCATGTCTTGTCGTTTGTATTCCGCCATCTCGAAATCCGGCGTTAGCTGAATAGCATTCGTGGGGCAAGCTTCTTCGCAGAAACCGCACATAATGCATCTAGAGAAGTTGATGCGAAAAAATTCTGGATACCAACGCCCTTCCTCATCCTCGGTTTTCTGCAAAGCGATACAGTCCACTGGACAAGCTACCGCGCAGAGATTGCAGGCTACACAACGCTCTTCTCCGTCGGGATCACGGCTGAGGATGATACGACCGCGCCAGCGCGGAAACATATACGGCTGTTCATCAGGATACTCGACGGTGTCTGCCTTTACCCACAGGTGGGAGAATACCCGCCACAGAGTAACGACCTGACTCGTCAGTGTGTCCTTAATCAGGGTGAGCATGTCTTTCTCCAAAGATTTGCAACATTAGGATGTACTCAAAATAATTACGCCAGTAATAAGTAGGTTTAACAGTGAAACCGGCAATAGAAACAACCAACCATAGCTCATCAGTTGGTCATAGCGCGGCCGTGGTATAGCTGCGCGCAATAAGATAAAGAAGGCAATAAATGCAAATGCCTTCAGTGAAAACCAAACAATAGGCGGCAAAAACGCTGGCCCTAACCATCCACCGAAGAACAGCACTGTAATTAGCGAAGCGATCAATACCAAGCCCAGGTATTCCCCTACGAAAAACATGCCAAACTTCATGCCTGAATATTCAGTATGGTAACCCGCACAGATTTCCTGCTCTGCCTCAGGTATATCGAACGGTAGTCGGTGACTCTCTGCAACGCCCGCGATCAAGAAAATCACGAAACCAATGAATTGCGGGATGACATACCAACCGTTCTCTTCTTGCGCTAGCACAATCTCGCGCAGATTAAATGTGCCGGATAGAGCGACAACGCCAAGAATTGAGATACCCATAAAGACTTCGTAACTAATCATCTGTGCGGCGGCACGCAATGCTCCTAACAAGGCATATTTATTGTCGGATGAAAGACCTGCCAACATGACGCTATACGCCCCAAGCGATGCCATTGCCAAAACGAAGAGCACACCGATATTCGAGTCGACAACTCCAACACCAGGAGCAAACGGGACGACACTGAAGCTCATCAAAATCACCGTCATGATGATGGCGGGAGCCAGCACGAAACTAAACTTATCCGCAAAAGGAGGAACCCAGTCTTCCTTTGTGAAAATCTTAATCATATCGGCTACAACCTGCAGTAGGCCGAAAGGACCTACGCGGTTTGGCCCTAATCGTTCCTGCCAGAAGCTCAACAACCGTCGCTCTACCCAGATCAACATAGCCGCGACGAGAATAACAGTCGCCAATATTACGCCTATGCTTAAACCTGAACCCACTTCGAATGTCATGAGTTAACTTCCTCTTCGTGGAAATCGCTGACAATCAAATTTCCAATGCCACGACTAGTTATCTGTGTCGTGCTCTTCTCTACTTCGATCAGACCAGAAAAGTCGGCAGGGCTGATATTGCCCTCACCGCAATACAACAAGGCAGTACCAGCTTTGATGCCGCTACGAATACAAACCACTGCAGGGAAACCCAATGGACTGATTGTCGCCACGTCACCCTGACTCATATCTCTCTTTTTCGCATCCTGGGGAGACAGACCAATGTAAGCATCTGTCATTCGCGCTTGAATAGGCTTAGAACGCGCACTTAATTCGTCACTGCCAAATATTTGATAAGAGAAAACCAAACGCAGCTGATTGGCTGACGGCTCTATCAATTCAGATGCAGCGTCGAAATAACTTCCTTCTGATTCTTTCCTCTCTATCAGCAGGCAACCTAGGTGCCCCTGTTTCAACTCACCGTTTACCTCGTCCTGAAACTTGCTGATGGATTGGTTCGAATTCCACTTTGGTGCCCATGAAGAAGCCAGGACACTCGCATCCTTCTGCGCGGGCATGCCTTCCATCGAGAAAGACATAATGGAGTCTTTGTCTACCATCTGCTTTGGCTCATGCACATTTACGTTCGCGATCATCGCAGTACGGCCACTGTACCTATGAGATTGTCGTGGCACCTTCATACCTGCTACAAACGGGTTCTCTCCCGGTAATACTTCGCGTAGTCGTGCGAAGCCTGGGGCCTCGCTGCAACAGCGTTCGATCAGGTCGTCGACTTGCTCAGCATCGCATAGCCAGCGCCAAGAAGGTTGCGCCTGCATCTGGCACTGATGCACTTGGAAACTGAGCTGTGCCCTGCCCTCGTAATTAATATAAGTAGCCTCGTGTTCCGAGAACGCCGTGGCAGGCAGAATCACATCTGCTTTCGCCGTAGTCGCCGTGGTCACTTGATCCAGAACCAACACTTTCGCAGCGGCAGTGAGTGCCGCGCCTACCGTCTCCTTAGCAGCTCTGCGATAAAGGTCGTTCTCCAACACGATGACGCGCTTCGCGTCGCCGCTTTGTAATTTTTGCAGGGCAGCGCCTAGTGGATTTGCTGCGCTGGCCATCAAAGCCATACCTACACTATTTACTTCAGGCACTAACAGACAAAGATCTATAGCCGAGTTGTCACTACCATCATGCAAAGCTCTAGCGATGTTTGCGGCGGCCTTGATCACGTCGCTGCCATTGCTATTACCCGCTATTATCAGAGGCCTCTTCGCTGCCTTCAGTTGCATCGCGATCTTCTCTATTGCTTCGCTATGCTCTGTAGAAGTATCGGTGTTAGGGGCTGATGCAGAAATTTTGTTCGCAATCTGATGCCCGATGGAAACCACTGCGGAAAGTGATTCAATAATTCTATCGGAAGCCACATCGTCTAGCCTGCTTACTGCTGGACTAAGAATGCTCAGCGGACTACGCTCGTATTGGGCGAGTTCGCGAACAGCGGCATCCTGCCACTGGGGTATTCTGCTTTCGTCTGCGAGATCCTTGGCTTTGTTACGTACCGACTGACGTAGTGCTAGAGCGATGCGCGGTGCCACGTTAGTTACGTCTTCTCCGAGAATCAATATCGCATCAGCTGTTTCGATCTCACGCACGCTAGGACTATGGAATGCCGTGTCACTCGCTAGATCCAGTATTACCTGCATTGACTCATGTTCGACGTCTGAATAACCTGCGTAGAAATTCTCTTCGCCTACCATAGAGCGCAACGCGAAATTCGATTCGTTGCTAGCCCGCGGGGAACCGATGCCTATTGTTCCTTCGGTTTTAAATTCCTTAATGATCGCCTTAACCTGATCATCTGCCAGCAGCTCGCCCGTGTTATCAACGCGCTGTACTGGCTCTAACAAGCGATCTTGGTTGTTAACAAAATCGAAACCAAAACGGCCCCTGTCACAAAGAAAATAGCCATTAACTTCGCTGTTGTAGCGGTTGACGATTCTGCGCAAACTACCGTAACGCTCTCCTGGTGTAGTATTACAACCTACAGAGCAACCGACACACACAGAAGGTGCAGTCTGTAAATCCCATTTGCGGCTGTAATTCTCACTAAACGCCTTGTCTGTGAAGACGCCGGTTGGGCAAACCTCAACCAGATTCCCGCTGAACTCACTCTCAAGCACTCCCTCTTCATGCCTACCAAAATAAACATGATGATGAGAAGCCTGTGCCGATAGATCGGTACCACCAGCATAGTCGCCGTAGTAGCGAACGCAACGATAACAGGTGATGCAGCGGTTCATTTCATGATTGATGAACGGGCCGAGATATTGATTGTGGTGTGTTCTCTTTTTCTTGTCGTAGCGACGGTAGTTGTGACCCGACATCTGCGTCATATCCTGAAGATGACACTCGCCTCCTTCTTCGCAGACTGGACAGTCATGCGGATGACTAATCATGAGGCTCTCGATAACATCGGACCTGAAAGACTTGGCGCCATCGGCCTCAAGAGAGATGATCGCCCCGTCGGTGGCGGGCGTCATACACGCCATCACTAACATGCCTTCCTTGTCATCTGCATCGCGATATTGCATAACCGCACATTGACGACAGGCACCGACAGATCCCATGCTTGGGTGCCAGCAAAAATAAGGCAGGTCTAGACCCAGCGACAGGCACTCTTGCAACAGATTGTTATCGGGGTTTACCTCGTGCTCCACCCCATCAATAACAATTTTCGCCATCAGTTACTCCAAGCATAGCTAGTCAACACTGAAATTATCAGTGCTTGTAGCTACAGCGCTTCTGTGTGATATGTTTTTCGAAATCTTCTTTAAAATATTTTAGTCCGCTACCTAATGGCGCGGTTGCGCCAGGCGCTAATGCACAAAATGTTCTACCCGGGCCCAGATAAGTGACGTGATCATGCAGGATCTGTAAGTCTTTTTCGCTTCCCTCACCATTCTCGAAGTCGCGGAAGATCTGATCAACCCAAGGCAAGCCATCGCGACACGGCGTGCAGAAACCGCAGGATTCGTGCGCGAAAAACTTCATAAGATTACCCACCATCCCTACCGGGCAAGTCTTATCATCTAATACAATCATTGTGCCAGTAGCTAGTCTGCTGCCTACTTTCGCGATCTCGTCGTAATCAAGTGTTATGTCGAGATGTTCTGGAAGCATGAAATCGGTTGATCCTCCACCAGGAAGAAAACCTCTAAGCTCTAGACCATCCTGCATCCCGCCAGCATAGCCTTCCAACAATTCTCTTATGGGCAAGCCAAGCGGCAATTCCCAGCAGCCTGGAGTTTTTACCTTGCCGCTAACACCGAATAGCTTCGTGCCGTGATCATTACCCTTCGTCAAGCCGTGATACCAATCAACGCCGTAGGTTAAAATCCCGGGCAGGTTACAGAGGGTTTCTACGTTGTTGACGATAGTAGGCTTTCCCCAAAGTCCACTCACCTGTGGAAATGGCGGCTTGGCACGTGGGTTTGCTCGCTTACCTTCTAAGGCATTCAACAAGGCCGTTTCTTCGCCGCAGATATATCGGCCAGCACTCGTGTGCATAATGATATCGAGATCGAAGCCCGTACCAAGGATGTTCTTACCTAGATAACCTTTCTCGTACGCTTCTTTAATTGCGTTGCGCAGAGCTTGCTCGGAAACTGTGTATTCGCCGCGTAGAAAGATATAGGCCTTGCTCGCCTGAATCGTGTAGGCGGCAATGATCATGCCTTCGAGCATGAGGTGTGGGTCGCCTTCCATTAACAACCTGTCTTTAAAAGTACCGGGCTCCATTTCGTCCGCGTTTACGACTAAGTACTTCTGCTTCGGAGAGTTATCTCCTCTAGGCACGAAGCTCCATTTCAGGCCAGTTGGGAAACCTGCGCCGCCTCTACCTTTTAGTCCGGAACCTTTTACTAATTCCAGAACATCTTCTGGGCTCAATCCCTTCGCGATAGCATGCACGCTCTGATAGCCATCGTTCGCCTCATAGGCGGCGATGTCCAGCGGCGGGCGAGACATATCAATATTCTTTGTTAATGGATTTGCTACCACTTAAGTATCCGTTTAATCCTATTTGTTTTTGTAATCGGCGATAATTGAATCAATCTTTTCCGGTGTTAGGTTTCTATGTAGATCCGGGCCCACCATCATAACTGGCGCCCTGTCGCAGTCTCCTAAACAGGGAACTGGGATCAGCGTAAAATCGCCATCCTCAGTCGTCTCCCCGTAATCGATAGCAAGTTGCTCCTTGATATGACCCTTGATGCCTTCGCAGCCCATGATCCAACAGCTTACGCTGTCGCAAAATAAAATAACGTTCTTGCCTACTTTTTGTCGATAGACCAAGTTAAAGAATGTTGCTACTCCTTCTAAGTCGGCCGCGGGGATATCCAAGTACTTTGCTATACCAAGAAGACTCTCGTCAGAAACCCAGCCCTGGTGTTTTTGCACGATTTTCAGCGCTTCCAGCCCGACCGCTCTCTTGTCGGGATACAAAGTCATCTCGTGTTCGATCTCCGCGATCTCCTCGACGGACAACTTACGCGCTTTATTCGCTGTGCTTGCTATTACTTGCTGACTCATTTGTCTTTTTGCATCTCTCTTTATCTCTTTGGCACTAAATACTTTCTACTATTCTATTTATCTAACATTCAATCTATCTATCTACATCCGCCATAACGAAATCTATACTCGCGATGATGGCGATGAGATCTGCGACCATAAAGCCTCGCGATATCTCCGGGATCATCTGCAGATGAGCAAACGATGGTGTTCGTATCCGCGTCCTATAAGAAGTCGTGCTGCCGTCACTTATGAGATAGTAGCTATTAATACCCTTCGTCGCCTCGACCGCCATTGTCACTTCATTCGGAGGAATTACCGGGCCCCAACTAACACTTAAGAAGTGGTTAATCAGCGTCTCGATATCCTGCATCGTATTTTCTTTACGCGGCGGTGTTGTCAGTGGGTGATCGGACTTGTAATGGCCCGAAGGCATATTGTCCATGCACTGCTTAATGATACGTAAACTTTGACGCATCTCCTCCACGCGGATTGCACAGCGATCATAAGAATCGCCATTCTCAGCAATAGGTACGTCGAAGTCGAAGTTTTCATATCCGCTATAAGGACGCTGTTTTCGGAAGTCCCATTCCAGACCTGTGGCTCTTAGACCTGCGCCGGTAACACCCCAGTTAAGTGCCTCTTTTGTGTCATACACACCTACGCCCTGAGTTCGTCTCTTCAGGATGCCGTTGTTCATTACCATGGAGTCGTATTCGTCTAGTCGGGCTGGCATGAAGTCCAACAGTTCCTGAATGCGCTTCTCCCAGCCATTGGGTAAGTCCTGTGCTACACCGCCGATTCGAAACCAACCCGGGTGCATGCGTGCGCCACAGATGGATTCGATGATGTTGAAAATACGTTCGCGCTCGACAAACATGTAGAAAATTGGAGAGAGCTGGCCCTGTCTCTTATACACATCTGACGCTGCCG
>OJEF01000268.1_pt1 | contig 16212 bp, 15 predicted proteins | sample 1593041 | NCBI WGS metagenome assembly OJEF01 (sample SAMN05416790, study PRJEB24817) | seawater metagenome | isolation source: Sea water | place: Canada:Atlantic | collected 2013-11
TAATGATTGATAATTTTGAGCCTGACTCAGAAGTTCGCTGGGATTATTTCAGTGATCAGGTCATGGGTGGCGTATCTGAGGGGTCTGCGCGCACGGGTATTGACAATGGTGAAGCCTATGCACATATGACTGGTGACGTTAGCACGGCCAACAATGGAGGTTTTATCCAATTGCGAACTCGTTTAGCCGTAGGCGCTGATAAGAATGCTGCAGGAATCTACGTCAAGGTGCGAGGAAACAGTCAAAAGTACTACATTCATCTGCGCACGAGAGGCACTATGCTACCTTGGCAATACTACCAGGCCGCCTTTGATGTCACCGAGGACTGGCAGACCATAAAATTACCCTTAGACAGCTTTAAGCCGTCTGGTTCTTGGTTGAGAAAGACAGCGTTACCCAAGTCGATACGCAGTATCGGGATTGTTGCTTATGGGCGAGACCACAAAGCTGATATTCAAATTGGTGAAATTGGCTTTTTTTAGTTAATTTACCTAAACCAAAAATAACCTAGTCTGATATTTTAGAACGTGCAGCAAAAATTGCTAGTTGTTCTTCTGTGGCTGGAGATTGATATTTGGCTTTCCATTCAGCAAAGGGGATACCGTAAATAATTTCACGTGCTTGTTCATAATCGATATCAGTTTGCTGCTCTGCTGCTGAGGAGACATACCACTTGCTTAAACAATTTCGGCAAAAGTTAGCAAGATTCATCAAGTCGATGTTTTGTACGTCTTTGTTTTCATCAAGATGTTTCAGCAAGCGGCGAAACACAGCTGCTTCCACTTCAGTTTTGGTGGTTTCATTCATCATCTATCGAGTCCGATAAGGTGGTTGTTGGTGGGGTAGTGTAAACGAATTGATGTGAATTGAAGAGCCCTGATGGGTAATTCAAACGCCTGATTATTGGGCTTGAATGATGATGTTTTACATGTAAAGGAGCGGTTCATTGTTAATGTTTTGTGATACTCTTGCCGATAAACAATTATGACCTCCGATACGCACTGATTTTGGGCCTTGCAGCCTGGTTAAGGGAACAATAATGACTATACATACATCTCTTTTGTCGATGATTGGCAACACGCCAATGCTAAAACTCACAGCGTTTGATACTGGCCCTTGCGAACTGTTTGTTAAACTCGAATCACAGAATCCTGGAGGCTCAATAAAAGACAGGGTAGGTCTGGCGATTATCGAGGAGGCAGAAAAGTCAGGTGAATTAAAAGCTGGCGGGACCATCATTGAAGCCACTGCTGGTAATACCGGTATCGGACTAGCGTTGGTAGCCGCTATCAAGGGATACAAAATTATTTTGGTGATTCCAGACAAAATGAGCCGTGAGAAGATTCTCCATCTGGAGGGGTTGGGAGCTGAAATTGTTTTAACTCGTTCTGATGTGCCAGAAGGGCACCCTGAGTATTACCAAGATTTAGCTAGAACAATTGTTGCCAAGACGCCGGGTAGTTTTTTAGCCAACCAATTCTCTAACCCTGCTAATCCAATGATTCACCGTACTACCACAGGGCCTGAAATTTGGGATCAGATGGATGGGAATATCGATGCAATGGTAGCAGGTGTGGGTTCTGGTGGGACAATCACCGGTTTAGCAGAGTTCTTTAAAGAAAAGAATCCAGACATTCAAATGGTGGTCGCAGATCCTGAGGGATCTATTGTTGCAGATGCCGTTATTAAAGGATCATTTTCCTATGAGGGTGGCTCGTGGCTTGTTGAAGGGGTAGGTGAAGATTTCATTCCAGATAATTTAAACGTCGACTTACTTGATGATGCTGAAGTGGTGACCGACAAAGAAGCGTTCCAAACCTTACAGGTGTTGATAAGAGAGGAGGGGGTTTTGGGAGGTTCGTCTACAGGTACTTTGGTTGCGGGCGCTGTGAAATGGTGCCAAAAGCAGACTAGTCCCAAGCGCGTAGTCACCTTTATTTGTGATACGGGTAATAAGTACCTTTCAAAGGCATTTAATAAATCTTGGTTGCATGACAATGACTTGTTGGAAGTTCAGACAGCGGGTGATGTAACCGACTTAATTAATCGTCGCGCAGACCAGGGCGATATGATTAGCGTCTCTGTCTCAGATACCTTGCTTACGGCCTATAAAAGGATGAGAGCATCGGACATTTCTCAAATACCTGTACTTGATGGCGAGCAACTTGTCGGTGTTCTAGATGAAGAAGATTTACTGTTTAATGTGAGTAAAAGCAAGACGGCTTTCACACAGCCGGTTACCGACTTTATGGTAACAGACCTAGATGTACTGCCGGTAGGTGCTTCAGAAGAGGATCTGCTAAAAACATTAACTCAAGGCAAGGTTGCTATTATTTATGACGGGGATACCTTTGTGGGCTTTATTACCAAGGTAGACCTTATTAATCATTACAGAACAAAGCTTAGCAAAGACTAGAGACGACTATGAAAAATAGCACAAAAAATAAGGGTTTTGAAACCAAGGCAATTCACGCAGGCCAGCAACCCGATCCAACGACAGGCGCAATTATGACGCCTATTTATGCCAGTTCTACTTATGTGCAAGATAGCCCTGGCGTACACAAAGGTTATGAATACTCCAGAAGCCATAACCCCACTAGAAAAGCCTTAGAGGATTGTATTGCCGCTCTTGAAAATGGGTCTGGCGGCTTTGCATTTGCCTCAGGAATGGCTGCCACAGCGACTATATTGGAGATGTTAGATTCGGGAGACCATGTGATAGCCATGGATGATCTCTATGGCGGAACCTATAGGTTATTTGAGAATGTACGCAAGCGCTCTGCAGGCTTGGAGTTCACCTTTGCTAACCTGAGTGATTTAAATAAGCTAGAAGCCTCGCTTCAAGAAAACACTAAGATGATTTGGGTGGAATCACCCACCAATCCGCTTCTCAAGCTAGTTGATCTACAGGCTATTGGTGAGTTTGCTAAAAAACATAATTTGATTGCGGTCTGTGACAACACTTTTTGCTCACCCTATGTGCAAAAACCACTCGACTTTGGTTTTGATATTGTCGTGCACTCAGCAACAAAATATCTCAATGGTCATTCTGACGTGATTGGTGGCATTGCAGTGTGCGCTCAAGGTAGAGACGATTTAGTAGAGCGGATGTTTTACCTATCTAATGCGATCGGATCGATCATGAGTCCTTTTGATAGCTTTTTGGTGTTGCGGAGCCTAAAGACTCTTGCTGTGCGTATGGAGCGACATTGCAAAAATGCTATGCAAATAGCGACTTATTTGGAAAGTCATTCAGCGGTTGAGAAAGTTTATTACCCTGGCCTTGAAAGTCACCCTCATCATGATTTGGCAAAACGTCAAATGAACGGATTTGGTGGCATGATAAGTATTGTCTTAAAGGGTGGTTTAGCCAGTGCCACTGCATTTCTTGAGAGTACCGAGGTGTTCGCTCTTGCTGAAAGCTTAGGTGGTGTAGAAAGCCTGGTGGAGCATCCAGCAATCATGACTCATGCGGCGGTTCCTGAGGCTATACGTAATGAAATTGGTATTGTTGATGGTTTGGTCAGGCTTTCAGTCGGGCTCGAAACTTTAGACGACTTGATGGCTGACTTGAATAGTGCATTGAAGGCCATATAGGCCTTCTTGCGCAGACACTTACTTTGTGTTGACTACATTTCTTCATGGGCATTGATAAATGCCTGTGCCGCTTCGACACCACCAGCATTAATGACATTACTATACCCAAGCTGGTCTAAAATCGTCTTGGCTTTTCCTGACCTATTGCCACTCTGGCAGTAAACATAAATTGTTTTATCTTTGTCCGTTGTCAGGGCGCTGATTTGCGAGCCTATGTCCTGCCATTCGATATGATTAGCTTTGTCGAGGTGGCCCGTGTTGTATTCTGCAGGAGTTCTTACATCTATAATCATTGGCGAAGGCCCTTGGTCTGATATTGCAAATGAAAAGATAGATAATAAAATTATCGTTAGTAATATTGCTTTCATTTTTGCACCTGTTAAATTAATGCTCTAGTGTCTATTTTATACGCAGTAGGTTTCTTTGAACAAGGTTAAACGACTATCTTAGATTATGCGGCCAATAACGGGGTTATAGGAACTATATGTGGCCTAGTGTTAACGCGATGTCTGTTTGCAGTTCGAGGTTTTGTTTCAACTGGAATAACTTATGATACATTTGGCTGGTTCAATTTTAAGTGGGTGAATTTAAAACAACGGAGTATGATTTTGTATTGCTCCCATAAGTGAGGAAATATAATGTCAAAGTTAGGATTTAAAAATCTTTTTATTGCCACATTGCTTCTTGTTTTATCTAGCTATTCTTTCAGTGCCGACATTACCATGCCGTTTGGCGAAAAGGCATTCGAAATTTATAAGACGTCAGTGGAAATGCGTACTGCAGAGGGTCAAAGGCAAGTGCCTACATTGGCACGATATTTAGCATCAGAGTTTAAAAAAGGTGGCTTTCCTGAAGCGGATATACATGTGCTCGAGATAGAGGACACTGCGGCGCTTGTGGTGAGGTATCGGGGTGATGGTTCCTTAGGTAAAAAGCCGATTAGTATCTCAGCCCATATGGATGTTGTTGACGCCTTGCGTGAAGATTGGGATCGCGATCCTTTCACCTTAGTTGAAGAAAATGGCTATTATTTTGGGCGTGGTACGGTTGATGATAAGTTAGGTATGACCGCAGTTACCGCCGGGTTTTTGCGGCTTAAAGCTGAAGGATGGGTGCCTGGACGCGATCTGATTATCGCCTTTTCTGGTGATGAAGAAACCACCATGAACAGCACCAAGGCACTGGTCAATGAGTATCGAGCGCTCACTGACAGCGAATTTGTTTTAAATGCTGACGCCGGTGGAGCATCGATTCCTGAATCAGGTGGTCGACCCGCGAGTTTTGGAATGCAAGCAGCGGAAAAAACCTATGTTACTTGGGATATGACGTTTCGTAATCCCGGTGGACATAGCAGCCGGCCGAGAGAAGACAATGCCATCTATGATCTTGCTCAAGCTTTGGCCAAGATTCAGAGCTATAAGTTTCCGGTGAGTTATAACGATCTGACTTTGGCTTATTTTAAGGGCACAGGCGCTCGTACTGCAGGAAAATTAGGTAAGGCAATGCTGAATTTTTCCGCTAACCCAAAAGATTCCACTGCGATTGAAATACTGCGGGCGAATAGCAGCTTTGTGGGTACTTTAGGAACCACTTGTGTAGCCACAATGCTTAGGGCTGGTCATGCCGAAAATGCCTTACCTCAGTCCGCTACAGCCACTGTTAATTGTCGTGTATTTCCTGGCACGGGTGTTGAAGAAACACTCAGCCAACTTAAGGTTACAGTTAATAACCCAGCAGTTGAGTTTGTGCTGTTAGATGAAGTTACTGAGACCGATGCCTCGCCTTTGCGCCAAGATGTCATAGTGGCCTTGCAGAAAGCCATTGATGTTAAATATCCTGGATTAGCAATCATCCCCAGCATGTCCTCGGGCGGCACGGATGGTATGCACTTTAGGGCCGCAGGAATTCCTAGTTACGGCGTAAATGGCCAATATAGTAAGTCAAGCGACAGCTTCTCTCATGGTTTGAATGAACGCGTATTGGTCGAAAGTTTTTACGATAACATTGCGCACTGGTATGTACTTTTGCAAGCAGTTGCTGGGAAGGACTAACGCGGTAGTTATTATAAACACTGGAAAAGTTTTCAGCATCGCTAATCAAATCTTCTACCGGGCCTTGTCTGTCTGCACATCACGACGGGCACTCGCGATCTGCTATTTAGCCAAGCTATGAGTCTGAGAGAGCAGGATGTTGTCGTTGATCTGCATGTTTGGGACGATCTATGGCATGTCTTTGAATGGGGCGAACAATTGCCTGAGGCCCAGGAGTCCGTGGGTCAGATTGCTAAATTTCTGACAGAACACATGGGCCAAGACTTTACCGGCTGATTTATTTCGACCTTGCTCGAGGGCTATAAGCCGTGCAAAGTTTTGGTTTCAAGAAAATCTTCTAACCCCATTACTCCGCCTTCGCGACCATTTCCTGATTGCTTGTAACCACCAAAAGGCGAACCATAATTGTAACCCCCTCCATTGACGTGCACGGCTCCAGCTCGCAGCTGAGCGGCAACACGTATGGCTCGTGTCGCATCGCCAGTCTGGAGATAGGCAGCCAGTCCATAGGGGGTGTCATTGGCAATAGCTATTGCTTCGGCCTCATTCTCGAACGGAATGATAACTAGAACCGGGCCAAAGATTTCTTCTTGGGCTATACGCATGTCATTTGATACATCTGAAAATACAGTGGGTTTAACAAACCAACCCGTCTCAAACCCCTCAGGCTTACCTAGGCCGCCAGTCAAAAGAGTGGCGCCTTCCTCGATGCCAACACTAATCATTGCTTGCACTCGATCAAACTGAATACGATCAAAAAGTGGCCCAAGGTGATCACCCTCTAACTCTGGATCACATACTTTTATTGCTTCTGCGGCGCGTTTTGCAATGTTTACTACTTCCTCGTAGCACTCGCGCTCCACTAAAAGCCGTGTCGGCGCATCACAGGATTGGCCGGTGTTCAACATACACTCACTTACTGAAGCTGTTATCTGTGACTCAAGATCACAATCAGTAAATACAAGATTGGGAGACTTACCGCCAAGCTCTAAGGTTACACGTTTAATTGTCTCTGCAGCGTCGCGAGTTATTGCTCTTCCAGCGCGCGTCGAACCGGTGAAGGACATCATCTGAATATCCTCATGAAGCGATAGGGCAGAGCCAACAGTCTCTCCATCACCATTAACAAAATTGAAAACCCCCGGTGGATATCCTGCTTCATGGATAATTTCAGCATAAATCATGGCAGAGATTGGCGTGTGCTCCGAAGGTTTAAGTACACAGGTACACCCAGCTGCAAGCGCGGGTATAACTTTGAGCACAATTTGGTTGATGGGCCAATTCCAGGGGGTAATTAGGCCACAAACACCAATCGGTTCACGTATTACGATATCCCCGTTAGAGAGTGTTTGTTGCTCTTCAAGATTCTCTAATGCGTCTATGAAACTATCAAGATGACCAATTGCCGCGTCGGCTTGGGCATCTCGGGACATACTAATGGGCGCCCCCATTTCTATTCGCATAGCTTGGGCTAAATCTTCTAACCGCTTTTCGGTCACCTCTTTTAATCGATACAATAAGGCCAAGCGCTCTTCTTTAGTGGTCTGTGAGAAGCTTTCAAATGCTTTTTTAGCAGAGGCTACAGCGATGTTAACGTCGGTTACATTTCCTAGAGTTATCGTACCAACCTGTTCTTCAGTGGCTGGATTTAAGACGGGTAAAGTTGTGGTTGAATCTGGAGTGACCCAACGACCATCGATATAAAAGTTTTTAAGATTTTTCATTATATGTTCATCTCTAGGTTAGGAAGCTTTAGTTAACGCAGTTTTGTCCTTGTCAGGGCTGACCATCAGTGTAGTAGTTGCGAATTTCCGCCCTACAAATATACCACCCAGAGTCATTGCAGCCTATTGCAAAAACCGCTGAGTGATGAGCTGGTAAATTCTGTTTTCTTGTCTATCCTAGAACTCTTGCTATTTCTTTGTCATAGGCTTTCATATCGAAATAATCTCGCCAATTTGAAATTAATCCATCGTGAAATTCCATTACACCCATTACAAGGATATTCATCCACTGGCCATTTATCTCAAAGCGATCAGTTCTTTCTGTTAAAACAGTTCCATTAGAATCTTCGGCAATATTATGAACTATCCATTCAATATTTGAGGCCATCTGAATAAATGGTTCCAGATAAGCTCTAATTTCATCATGTCCTTTTTGAGGATCCACAGGGATATTATGATAAAAACAATCTTTAGTCATTGACCCCATAATCTCTTCAAGATCACGATTATTCCAATGTTCTATAAACTTTAAAACTCTGTCAGTGTTACTCATTTCTTCCCCAGTTTATTAGCGATAGTGTAGGAGCCAATATTACTTTGTATCATAACGTAGAAGAACCTCTAGCATCGCTACATCGTTTGGTGCCAAGGGCGCAGAAAAATTAGTGAAGCTGAGAGGCAGGTAAAATTTATGTGTAGTAGTTTATTGGAAGCTTGGGTCCATTTGACCCTTCAAGCATCCAAGAATAAAGGGAAAAGTATCGGTAATAAAGTATCCATAGACTCCATTTATTTGCATGCCGTTGCATTCATCTAGATCACCGAATCCATCTATGTACTCATAATCTTGGCGGTAGGTTCCATCATAATTTCCCTCAGGCGTGGGGTAGCCACTAACGGGTGCTCTATCGCCACTCTTTAAACGATAACTAGACTGGGCTTTACGGACTGCTCCATTATCATTAAACCAAGAGCCAAAAATAGGGAAGCCATCAGCAGCAAAACCCACCACGGGTGATTCCACAGCTGTTTCGGCAGAAAACAGCGCATTTGGCGTAGCATGGTAGTGATAACTCCCGCTCGGTTGAACATGCGCATTGTGGCTGTCTACCGCAAAACCATTTGCAGGAAACATAGGATCAAATCGCCAGGGATTAGACATGTCACCGCATCCTGTTTTTTCGTTGGCCACTCTGAAGCAAGCTGCGGCAAGAAGATCAATTTTCACACCATTAAGCATTAAGCCATTATCCATGCCAATGGCTAGTTGCGTATTGGTACTTGCAAAGGTCGGTGCCGCGTTTATCTCATAACTTTGTGATTGTTCGGATAGATTGTTGGGGAAGCTTCTACTACCATCATTGAAATCATGATTAGGTACGCCGTTGGATTGCAGTCGGCATTTACTTCCTGCCTCTGAAATAGTCACATCCCCTGTAAACACAACGGAACGGAAGATGTCAGTCGCTGAGGCACTATAAGAGGCTATGTAGTCTTTACAGTTGCCACTTTGATTAGTGAAGATTTTGTTGGTTATATCAGTCACTTCAGTGCCTCCAGTATCAGTTTGTCTGATACCGTTTGCAATTTCAGACAGCTCAGAAACAATATCGGAATAGTCAGTACTGCCAGCAAGTAAGTTACTATTCTCAAATGGATCGTTTTCTAGATCGTATAATTCTTGACCGGTTGCGGTACTGATAAGTTTATAGTTTGTATTTCTGACAGCCCATCCAGAGACATTGTCGCTTGAAAAATCACTATAGAGATAATCCCTATGGGCTGCATTACTGTTTGTCAGTAAATTTTTAAAGCTCTTACTATCTTCAATAGAGGATGTCGTATCGCCAGCCATACTTGCGATGGTGGCAAAAAAGTCGGTACTGCTAATGAGCGCATCCTCCCGAACATTTTTTCTAGATACGCCTGCGCCGGAGGCTATCATCGGCACGGAGAGTCCACCTTGAGTCAAACTACCTTTACTACCATTGGCATATACGGAGCGATCTGCCACTTGGCGAGGCGTACCGTTATCGCCAACATAAAAAATAATGGTATTGTCGAGTTCTTCTTGAGTCATTGATGCTAGTAGACGACCAATTTCAGTATCCATGGCTTCGATTGCAGCCAGATAGTAATTTCTTGGATTGGCGTTAATATCAGCGTCACTTCCTAATAGATCTTGGGTATGTAGAGCCTGCGGAGGGAGATGAAACGGAGTATGTGGTGCAACATAGGCAAGCCATAGAAACCATGGGTCCGTTTGAGAGCCTATCCAGTCGATGGCTAGATCGGTTACTTTAGTTGTGTGGTAAGTCGAGGTTTGACTAGTTTGTCCGTTGATTGTCAAAGGCCATGATTCATAGTCATTAACCGCACCGCGCAAGCTGCCGGCATAGTAGTCAACTCCCAGAGTAGAAGGATGATTTGCTTCTGGTGAATTCCCGCCTAAATGCCATTTCCCAATGACAGCAGATGCGTAACTAGTTGTGTCGGCATTATCTTTTAAATATTTCTGAAGTGTTACTGAATCAGGCGGAATAATGTCACCAACATTTAAAACGCCTGAGTTCACACCATATTGTCCAGTAATGATAGCGCTTCGTGTGGTGGTGCAGGCTGGCGTAGCCCAAGCATTATCAAATGTAATACCACTGACTGCCAGTTTATCTAAGTGAGGTGTCACAGGTAGGTCCGCACTAAGATTGTATTGCGCTGATGAATCAAGCCCCTGGTCATCAGAAATAATTAATATGATATTGGGTTGTCCACTGTCTTCGGACGCAGGGAGTGCCAATTGCTGCAAATAAGTTTGTATGTCGCCGGCAGATTGTCTGTCGGCGTCGTCACCGATGACATTGGCTATGAGAGTTTCACCATCCAAGCCAAACAAGTAACGGAGGATAATCAGTCCATCAGTTAACGCATCAATTTCTCCATTGCTGTCAACATCAAGCTTATTGCCCAAGTTTGACATTCTGCCTATTAACTCGTCTGGAGTTTTGTATGCAGCATTCTCTGAAACCACTCCAGTGATTAGGCTATTTCCGCTCAAGCCAAACATATACCTTAATAAGAGTAATCCGTCTGTAAGTGCGTCAGCCGAGCCGTCACCGTCCACGTCAATAGTCGAATCGGCTGTATCGTAGGAGGCAAGGGCTGCAGAGCCATAAGTTTGACTTACGGCTAACAGGCCAGCTCCTGCAATAAATATCCATAAGGCGGAGACTCTCAATCGATAAGAGTTTGGAAATAGTTTCATAAAAGGTCCATATTTTTACTTCGGATAGTATAGGAACATAAACGTTTGTGCTCACAAAAGGTTTACCTGTAAGGCTTATTTAGATGACACTATTAAGCTGGCTTGAAAAGGGTAAGAACATCTGTTCGGCCATGCTGATGCAAAATTGTGAACTATTGGTAAACCTAGTTATAGTCATATAGACTGAGTCTATTCAATAATAATAGTCTATCCAATGAAAAAACTTATTTTATCGGCTCTCGTATTTAGTCTTTTGGCGTGTTCAGAGCCGCCTAGACAAACTGATGTTGCGAGCATAATTACCGAGCCAACGAGTAAAAAACCAAATATCCTATTGCTTTACATGGATGACCTAAGGCCGCAATTAAACGCTTATGGCCATGAGCAAATCATCTCGCCAAATATTGATGCTCTTGCAGATCGCTCTGTACAATTTACCCAAGCGTACAGTAATGTTTCTGTATGCGGAGCTTCTCGAGCAAGCATGCTTACCGGCATGCTACCAACCAAAACTCGTTTCATCAATTACAGTACCCGAGTTGATGTTGAAACACCGAACCAAGTTACCTTGCCCAGATTATTAAAAGATAACGGCTACACAACAATCTCCAATGGCAAAATATATCATCACTTAGATGACCGAGTTTCTGATTGGGACGAAGTATGGCGCCCTTACGCATTTGATAAAAACGACCAAGGTTTAGCGCCATTAGATTATTGGCAGTCATTGTGGAAAGATTACCAACTGGCTGAAAATATCGAATTATATAAGGCGACAGACACCGGTCCTGCTTATGAAAGTGCAGATGTCAGTGATAATACGTACATCGATGGCTTGCTAACCGACAAAGTCATTAGAGATTTAAAACGATTAAAAACCAGTGATAAACCGTTTCTGTTAACTGCAGGGTTTATTGCTCCGCATTTACCGTTTAATGCGCCCACTAAATATTGGGATATGTATGATCGTAAAGAGATCAAGCAGCCATATAATAACTACGTACCTAAAAATGCACCTAAAAGGTCGATAAGTCATTGGGGAGAAATGCGTGGCTATACTGGCATTCCAAAAAAAGGTGGTGTTAGCGATGAAACGGCCATATCACTCATTCATGGTTATTACGCTACAGTAAGTTATGTTGATGCGTTAATTGGCCAAATAATGACAACATTAACCGATTTAGAGTTAGATAAAAACACCATAGTTATTTTGGTTTCTGATCATGGCTACAACTTGCAAGAGCATACTCAGTGGTCTAAATACACATCGTATAGAACGTCAACCAGAGTGCCATTGATGATCCATTTGCCAGCAATGGCAAAAGGTAGCAAAACCAATGCATTAGTTGACTTGATTGATGTCTACCCAACGGTTGTTGAGCTTTTAGATATCGAACTACCTAAGCATCAATTAGCGGGTGAAAGTTTAGTACCAGTACTTAAAGATCCTAGTCTTGACGGTAAAAGTCATGTGTTCTTAAAAAACGGTAAGGGTTACACCATACAAACTCAAGAATATAGCTATACCGAATTTATTGACGACAATAACCAGAAGTTTGCGAGTATGCTTTATGATCACCGAACTGATGGCGATGAAAATATCAACGTTGTTGATGAAGCTAATTATGCCGATGCTGTGACAGAGTCGAGTACACTTTTACATACAGAGTACGTCAGCAATATTATCGGCGACTAGTGAGTGCCCAAACAGGTACTAATACAAACCTATTTCCAACTATCATCCACACATGCGAAGCCAGTGCAATAAGCCGCACAGAGGCTCCTTGCGTATCCCCTGGGCCTTAATATTACTATATTTATGGTTGTGCTTAGGTCAGCCAAGAATGCTGCTATATCACCCTGTAGTGCGTTCTAGGCGACGCTGCATTTGATCTTTTTAATCTATAAATAGCTAAGTGCCCACTTAAATTTTTAAGTAAGTTCCGCTAGCGCAGTTAAGGGTGGGTGCATTTTGGATGAAGCGGGGCAGGTCTATGCCAAGAGATTTGATGCGTTTGTTAAATCGGCCAGTCTGCGGCATCCATCGAATCTAGAGTTGCAAGGTGGCTAGTACCTTGCCAATGATTTATGAATTCGCCATTAGGGTCATAGGTTGCGGTTTGCTTATTTAAATCGAATTTTCTGTGGCCTCGAGGATCAGCACCTACCCCTGCTAAGTACTGCCAATTTCCCCAATTGGATGCAGTATCATAATCAATTAACTGCTGTTCTAAATATGTCGCACCATAGCGCCAGTCTAAGTTGAGTTCATGTACAAAGCAGCTTGCCACAAGTTGGCGTCCTCGATTGGACATGTAGCCAGTGGTGTTGAGTTGGTTCATTAGGGCATTAATTATTGGGAAGGGCGTATTTCCATGGCACCATTTTTGGTATCTTTCAGGATAAAAGCTAGTACGCGGGTTCTCCGCACTAATACCCTTTAATGTGAAGAGAGCCGATTGATGCCTGTGTGCATACCACTGGTAGTATTCACGCCACAATAATTCAAAATAGATCCAATAGGTTGAGTCATTAGATTCGATGTCTCGCTCATACTCGCGCAGTTTTGCGATTACTGTGCGCACCGAAATACAGCCGTTGGCCAACCACGGAGAAAATTTAGTTGAATAGTCCATGCCGTCCAGACCATTACGAGTTTTTTTGTAGCTGCTGGCAAGCTTTTGGCTGAAGTAGTTGCTCAGATGTCTGAGGCCAGCACTCTCTCCTCCTTCAAAAATACCATTACCTATTGCCTTGTGACTGTTTGCCGATAATTTATGATGGCTTGCTAGCAATGGACTTGGTGCAATGGACGTTAGTGTTGACTCAGGTGCGTTAATCTCGACACGTTCAATAACGCGTCTGAATTTGGAAAAACTATCCGGCAATTCGGCTACAGCAAAGGGCAACTGATCTTGATCAAATAGCGTATGGCTGTGTTGTTGCTGAAATACGATCCCAGGATAACGCGATGTCAAAACCTTCCACTGATGGTTTTCGTACCATCCGGCGTTGTAACTGCTGTAGACGTGGCTAACATTGTGCAATGTTATTAGTTCTGCTACCACATCGAGCAGCGGCTCCTCACGGATAAGCAAGTGCTGTTGATGTTGTTTTAGATTTTTATCAAGTGCCTGCAATGATTGATGTAAAAAATGTAGCCGATGGTTTGACAGTTTGGCGGGTGCGCGGACCCTACTTGATGGGGAAGGCTGCTCTAAACAATGCAGACAAATGAGGTTGTCCATTTCATGACTTGCCTGCGCCAAAGCAGGATTGTCTGCAACTCGAAGATCATTAGAAAATAAAAAAATACCAATCTTTAACATGTGTATATTCGCCGTCTAAGGTCAATCTGATAGGCTTTTATTACGGGTCACTTGTGCGCGCGGATTGCCTCACTGTAAATCAATGCGCGCCTTGTAGTGTGGTAACTAATATAGCTGTCTGCAATATCTGTATCTCGTAATATTAAAATTGTAGTGGCTATGCTTAGCAGTAGTAATAAACTGTAGTATGTCTCCATATCATTGTTACCTGTGTTCATTCTAATTAGGTACGGATAATGTAAGACTACTCAGCTATTAAACTTGTTATTAAGGTTGGTATGACAGGTGCTGAAGCTATTGAGTTGTTGAGATAAAGGTTAACTAAATAACAATGTCGAAACCACGTGAATATCTAAAGGAGATGTGCTTTGAAAGGCTATATGATCAGGACATCAACGCTCACTTTCTTTTTTATTATGGCTGTCGCTCTGGTGGGTTGTTTTATTACTTTTACTCCAGTGGCCGGCGGTATTCTTTTGGATAGCTTAGGATCTGCTTCAGAGTCCCAACAACTACTAGCATCTATGTCGGACGTTCAAAAGACCGCACACTTCAAAATAACTCTGTGGCTAGACATGCTCTTTCCTCTAGCTTACGGCGGGTTCTTCGTGGGTCTCACTCTGAAATATTTTGAGCAAGCGGGTATATGGTTAGTGATTCCTGCCGTTCTTGTCATCCCGATAGATATTTGTGAGAACCTGATCCAGTTATTAGCACTCACAGGTACGGAAGATTTACTCCACATCAAAGCCATGCTTACTCCAATCAAATTCATGCTATTTAATGTATCGGCCACTATAGCCACCCTATCTCTCGCCATAGGGATTTGGCGTCGCATAGCATGGTTAAGGAAATAAAGTGATTAATGTTTTAGATCAACTGATTCAGCACACACATTGGTTGGTGCTAACGGGCGCAGGCGTTAGCGCAGAATCTGGAGTGCCTACATATCGCGATCGCCATGGAGTGTGGCAGCGAAAACCGCCGGTAACGCACCAAGAGTTTATTCAAGATCACACTGCCAGACAGCGATTTTGGTCGCGAAACATGGTCGGGTGGCGTTTTATGGTATCAGCCAAGCCCAATATTGCACATAACACGTTGGTAGATTTAGAGGCTATTGGCTACGTTGGCTGTTTGGTCACTCAAAATGTCGATGGCCTACACCAGCGTGCCGGCAGTCAAAAAGTTATAGATCTCCATGGGCGCGTCGATACCGTGACCTGCATATCCTGTCAGCTTAAGTTTCCCCGCCAGCCATTGCAGCAATGGTTGGAGCAAAATAACCCCGATTATGCGGCACTGAGCGGCGCTATAGCCCCGGATGGTGATGCTGATATTGACGAGCTTGATTATTCTGCAATGCAAATTCCTTACTGTGAATATTGTGGTGGTATATTGAAGCCTGATGCTGTGTTTTATGGTGATTCAGTGCCTGTACAGAGGTTGGCCGACGCTGAGCGCGAAATGCTTAATGCTAAAGGGCTAGTAGTGGTTGGTTCTTCGTTAACGACTTATTCGGGGTATCGCTTTTGCCTATGGGCCCAACAACAAAAAAAACCTATTGTTATTATTAATCAGGGCGCAACACGGGCAGATACAATGGCGACACAGTGCACAGATGAAAATTGCAGTCAGGTTCTTGAAAATTGGCTGCAACGAGTTAATTAATCAACCAGATATCCATCAGCAATGTTTACCAGAGCTTAAATATGCTGCGGATCATGGTTGAGGGGGAGACTAAGATAGTAAAGATGAGAGGCTAGTAAAACGTATTTGTAGTGGGCAGTCGTGGTTTTGGTGGATCGCTACAGCCCAGTGAGAATGGTGCAGCCGGAGGGCGCCGAACTAGATAACTTAAGCGCAAAGCCTTTGGCTCTGTAGGTTTATAGTATAAAGCTTTAACGCTTTCTATTTCAATAGCCAGTATTTTACTAGTGTGTGTACATTTGTGTGTACATGAGTGGCGGGGCAGGTGGCCATGGGGGGTACCCAGTGCTATATACATGTGGTCGGACTTTTTGGGGTGTGAGGGCTTTGTAAACTAGATGAGCTAGCCCTGATTTGACAGGATGTGGTATTCAGCTATGATTATAGAAACAGCTGAAGGATTCATCCTATGAAATACATTCTTCTAGTTAATAAAAGGGGTTATTTGTGCGCTTTTTGAACCGGACATTAGTCGTGTTTTGTCTTATGACACTGATAGGCCTGTCTCTTATACACATCTCCGAGCCCACGAGACGCTA
>OJEF01000278.1_pt1 | contig 15840 bp, 12 predicted proteins | sample 1593041 | NCBI WGS metagenome assembly OJEF01 (sample SAMN05416790, study PRJEB24817) | seawater metagenome | isolation source: Sea water | place: Canada:Atlantic | collected 2013-11
TCTCTATTCGTCGGCAGCGTCAGATGTGTATAAGAGACAGATCGGAATTAGCCTTCAACAGAGCTCTTTTCTGTTCTGATTGAAACTACATCTGCTACACTTGTGTCTTAGTTAGTTAGAGCGCTCATTCGACTGATAAGTCAGTAGAGAAATCATAATAATCTAGTTAAAATTTTCGGTTCGTAGTTCATGACAACTGCCTCAAATCCTGCATCTCCCCTCATAGACAACACTTGGCTGAATCAAGACTCCGCACAGCGTCTTGTTACTATTGAGAAAATAGACCCCAAAGAACCAGGCACCGCTGAATTCTTTCTTAAAGTGGCACAAGAGGATGAGTATGAAGCTATCCGCTGCTACGCCATTGCACGCATCATAGAGTTCAGTGCACTTGAGCAACTGCAAAACATTGGCGGCACCGTGAAGGAAAGTGCTCAGCAGCAAATCTACCGGTTAGTCGCAGGCATCCTAGAAAGCAATCACAGCGAAATCGAGCGTATCGAGAAGCTAGAACACCTTCCCAGTAACGGTGTTAAGCAAGTTGCCCTAATAACAAAGCTGAAAACAATTGGCAGCCTGGCCGTCGCGCAAGTAGCACAGAACGAAGATCTCGCTGATATTTGCCTATTTGCTGCCAGTGTCCATGTGCGCAAATCGGCAGCAGTCAAAATCACTGACATTCAACTCCTCAAAGAAGTTCTAGCTAAGGTCATAGGCAAAGATAAAACAGTCACCAAAACTATCGCTAGCCGGCTAGAATTAGATTCTAACGACGATAGCGAAAAAAACAGCGGCTCTACCAAGACTGAACCCAAAGCTAAGAAAGATAAAGCTACACCGGAAGCAGCTGACAAACCGGCAGACTCCAAGATAAAAAAAGCAGAGTCACCAGAAAAAATCAAAAGTATTGAGAAATCCGAAAAAGCTGAGAAGCCCGAGAAAGTAGAAAAAGTTGAGGTCCCGCTCGTAGAGCCCAGCATTGAATTCGACGCCGCAGAAAAAGAGGCCGTTAAACTTAGCTACAAGAACACTTCCCGGCTCTTTGAAATTCGGTCACAACTAAGAAAGCTGCAAGCTCGACTAGTAGATACTGACACTGAACTTGCAACAAAGATTGAAACCCTGCAGACGGGCGTCGCAGAAAAAATTACCAAGAACAATGAATACCAAGAACAACAAAAAACGAAGACCGAAGAACTCCTCACCTCTCTCGCAGAGGCTCTCGAGGCTGGAAATTCAGAGAACGCGACTCAGTGCTGGGACAAGATTCAGGGAAACATAAGCAATACAGCTAATCAGGTGCGGGCCGAACTTTTAAAGAAATCCAACGTTCACAAAGAGAAGATCATAGAACTCCGTGATTGGAAGATATTCGCCTCAACCGAGAAAAAGAAAGAACTGATAATTCAGATGCAGCACCTGATTGAATCAAAGATGCATGCCTCCGATCGCTCAAAAAATATTAGTAAGATGCACAAAGAATGGAAAACCCTAGGTCGCTCTAGCCAAAATGAGCAGCTCTGGAAGGAATTTAAAAAGCTATCAGATCTGGCCTATGAGCCATGTAAGGACTATTTTAAAGAACGAAAACAGCTAATGGTGCAGAACCTGTTAAAGCGCCGAGAAATATGTGAGTCACTCGAAGCCGAGAATAAGTTGCTAATTGAGGATGAAGGCGAACCAGACATCTCTAAACTAAACAAACTTCTTAGCGATGCCGAGAAGGACTGGAAATCGCATGCCCCTATAGAACAGAGCAAAATTAAGGGTTTGCAGAATCGCTTCTATGAGACAGTTAATCAACTACGCAAACTGCGCAAGAGCAAACTATCAGTCAGCTCCAAACAAAAACAGGAGCTAGTAGGCCAAGCAATCGAGCTGAGCAAGCATGAAGACAACAAACACGCCATGAACGAGGCGAAGCGCTTGCAGCAAGAATGGAAAAAAATCGGCCCTACATCTTACCGGGAAGATCAGAAGTATTGGCAAGACTTTCGCGCTGCCTGCGATGCCATTTTCAACAAGCGCGATCAGGCCTCGACTGAATTACGTGAAGATCTCAAGAAAATCGAGACAAGGCTCGGTGAGATACTCGCAGCTTTAGATGCCATAGCAAAGAAAGATGATTCTAGTTTCCGCGAATCGCGAGCGTCTTATCAAGATTTAGCTCAAGAATTCTCAAACTCGCTAGACCCTCGAATCAAGTCTCAACGCAAACGATTGCTTGATCGTTTCAATGCTGCAAAGCGCCAGATCGACTCAAGGTTTCGAGCACTACCCGATAAACGGCAGCAACAAATGATGCAGACCATTCTCGAGAAAGCTACCACGCTGCAAAATATCGAGAAGGCTCTGCTAGGCGAGAGTGATGCAGAGAAATTTAGTTCACTGCAACTCTCTTTCGATTCTGATGCCTGGGACACAGCCGATAAAAGCGGAAACGCTGAAATAGATACTCTGCTTAACGCTAGACATAGTGCAGTGTTTTCAGCAAAGTCGAACTCAGAGTTAGCAAAGCAGTGTAAACAGTCAGAAGACACATTTAGGAAACTCTGCGTGCAGGCAGAGATTCGAGCGAGCGTAGATTCTCCCGCAGATGACAAGGCACTCAGAATGAAGTTTCAACTGGAACAACTGCAGAGTGGTTTCGGTCAGGCCAAGCCAGAGCCTAAGCAAAGCTTAAAATATGCTATGAGCACTGAACTTCACTCGCTTACCCTGGGGCCATTGGACGAGTCAATTCGGGATATCTTCACTGCTCGATTAAGCGAGGTATTGCAGAAGTTACGCTGAGGCTTGATTGCGGCTTCGGCTGATTACTGGATTAGCATAGCTGAGCAGGTAGTGGCGATGTAATTCTTGATCAATCTTGCTCAACCTATCCAAGAAAAACTCACGTGACTCACTTTTTATTTCAGGGCTACTGATTTCCATTCCATTAACACTTTCGGGCAACAAGCCTTTTTCTTGCAATAATTCGAAAGCGATATAATTACTATCTCGTAGTTTGTAGTTCTCCAATATCTGCGAATCGATACTAGCAGCGATGACATCGGGGTCATCACTTTCGTATTGCATCTCGCTTCCAAAGGCAACGTGGACAGCTCCTTTAAAACCGATCATTCCTGCTACTATGCTCTGAATATCGCTTTTTTCATTTTTAGTAAACGAACCTGCTGTTTCAATAGCATGCAGCTCTTCGGCCTTTAGAACATCACAAGCATCATACTCATAGGAAATTGACACCGGCACGATGTGTAGCTTTTGCAAACTTTCACGCAGTGGTTGTTTGCGCTGAAACATGGACAACATTTTTAACACCGCACCCTCTGTCTTATCAACACCGTCTTTCGCTCTCCCTTCTCTCTGCGCTATCCACACATGACTACCCTGCTCTATGCAGTGGTGCATATATTCGGAAAGCAAAGTTAGCCCTTGCAGCAGCTCTCTACCCTTCAGTGATCGCTGCACGATAAAGCTCTTATTCAGGCGCATCAGATCTGAGACAAACGGCTTCTTTAGTAAGTTATCACCAGTTGCAATTTGTACCGTCCTGTTCCCGGCGTTATACAACATGTAATTCAAAAAGGCTGGGTCCATCGTAATATCACGATGATTGCTCACGAAGAGATAACTCCTCTTGCTGTCGAGGCCTTCTAGCCCTGAGTGCGTTAGGCTCGTAGTCGTATCCTCGATCATTTTGTACATGTAGCCCGCGATCACATCTTGCATGCTTGCCACATCGTGAACGGGGCCAACCTGTCCTTTCAGCTTATTGCGCGCAATCATTCGCATCACGCCCGGGAAAAGGCGCGACATTTTTGGCGCATAGAAACTAGCGATACTGGAGAGAAATTCTGGATCGGTGACTAAACGATCAATGACAGGCCGGATCTCATGATCATGATAGGGCCGTATCTCTTTAAATTTGTCCATTTATTCTTTATATATCAATTGGTTAATAATTTTAAGAATGATGATTTACTGCCCATAGTTGGGGAATCGAATTCTATCTGCTTTACTCGAACTTGTGTAGCACAAGCTATTCAGCAACGGCATCGAAAACAGTAATCGCAGCCACATAGTCATCAATAGCCTTGAACAGATCTTGGTTCGAGTCCCCTGCTCTTGCTTTAGCCTCAGCATAGCCCTGCTCATAGGATGCTAATGCCTCACTCGAAACTAATCGCTCTCGCCTGAACCGATTCCATTCAGCGAGCTCATGAGTGTTCAAAGTGTCCTTAAAATTACGCGCTCTATAGCGCTGCAACATCGCTCCTAATCTAGCATCTCTAAACGGTAAATCTAATCGAGCCAAATCTTGAGCTGAAGTCGAACGTATCATGGACATCAAGTTTTTATCAGAATCCGAAAAGAACCCACCACTGTAGATCATATAATCAGGATCCATTTCCTTCTGCCCCAACTCTTCGGAAAACACTTCAGCGACCTTACTCACGATGTCTTTGTAGCTTTGCAGATAGCTCCAATGACTCTTACATTTATCCAGATCGACTCCATACTGCCCAGCCCGCTCGCTGGACAAGACCGCTGACGAGGCAATGACCGGACATTTATTGATATGAATTGTCTTCAGCCCGATCCGCTCCAATCCTTCTTCCATATCGCCTCGCGCTGTAAAAATTCTCTTCCTGATTTCTTCTACACTGAGGCTCGCCCAACTTTCTGGGTTCTCGCGTAAATCGTAAACGATGATTCCATTGTTATTTGTGGGATGCGGGCAGAGTGGCATTACCAAGGCCAAGCAGCCCTGCGTGGCGGGGTACATCATAGAAACATGCAGTACTGGCTTTCGAGTCACCATGTCTATTTCGGACTGCACTGCGCGCTTGTTACGCAGTTTATAGACATAGTCGTATAACTTCGGCTGCTTTTGCTTGATTAGTTTTGCAAATTCTATAGTCGCAATAACATCAGAAAGCGCATCATGAGCGTCTGCATGTTCTATACCGTTTTCTGCGGTTATCTGCTCTAACCTAAAACTAGCACTGCCATCTTCTCTCAACGGCCAGTTGATGCCCTCCGGTCGAGTTGCCGCACAAAGTCTAGCCATGTCGATTATGTCCCAGCGAGAGTTACCGTTCTTCCATTCCCGCTCATAGGGATCATAGAAGTTTCTATAGAGTAACTGTCTGGTAAGTTCATCATCGAAACGAATGCTGTTGTAGCCCGCGACGCAGGTACCTGGCTGCGAGAATTCTTCGTGGATACGCTTGATGAACTCCACTTCGCAGACACCATCTGCTAACGCCTTCTGAGGTGAAATCCCAGTTATAAGGCAGGCCATTGGATCCGGTAAGAAATCGTCAGCCGGCGCACAGTAGAACACTAGGGGCTCGGAAATAATGTTCAAATCTTCATCGGTGCGAATACCAGCGAACTGGGAAGCTCGATTTCTGCGAGGATCCTTGCCGAAGGTTTCGAAGTCGTACCAGTAAATCGATTTATCTGACATCTGCTTACTCTATGGTGGCGGCGGGCCCACAACCCCTAGAAGAACTAATTATAGCGACTTCTGTCGCCTACGTACGGCGCAGTTAGCAGGCTATCAATATCCACTTAGCAATTCCTTCTATTCGCCCATTTGTAGTAGTATCCATGTGTTTAGAAGCACCCAGCAGAAACAGCCTATAAGGGTGAAATAGCTGACTTTTGCTAGAATACTGGTTCTCGACCAATTCGACTGAAAAAATAGATCCATAACCTACACCGAGCTTAACAAAACATGGAATTTCGCGGCGCCCATATACTTAGCGTGAAGCAGTTTGAGAGATCAGATGTTGATCGTGTCTTCGAAGTCGCTGATAACATGGTCCCGTATGCTCGCAGAGAGCGCGTCACCAAAGTCCTCGAAGGGGCGATCCTGGGTAATATGTTCTTCGAACCGAGCACGCGGACACGGGTCAGCTTCGGGTGCGCATTCAATCTTTTGGGCGGTCAGGTCCGCGAAACTGCCGACGTAAACACTTCCTCCATGTCAAAAGGCGAGTCGCTCTATGACACCGCCAGAGTTATAAGCGGATACAGCGATATAATAGTAATGCGCCACCCTCAGACGGGCTCGGTTAGCGAATTTGCCAAGGCCAGTCGCGTGCCAGTTGTCAATGGTGGTGACGGCCCCAACGAGCACCCCTCTCAAGCACTGCTCGATCTCTACACAATCAAGAAAGAATTGCTGTCTAACGATCGACAGATAGATGGCATGAACATAGCGATGATAGGCGACCTCAAGCATGGCCGAACGGTGCACTCGCTCTCACAATTATTGCAGCTGTATGACAACATTACCTTCACCTTGATCTCACCCCTAGAGCTCAAAATGCCTGCTGAGATTGTCTCCGAGTTAACGGCTGGGGGACACAAGGTAATAGAAACAGAGGACATGGAAGCCGGCCTGAATGACAACGATACTGTCTACCTAACACGCATACAGGAAGAGCGGTTTACGACAAAGCTAGAGGCAGACATCTATCGCGGTCGCTTCAGACTGAATCAATCCATCTATACGCGCTACTGTCAGCCGAATACCGTTATCATGCATCCGCTGCCGCGAGACTCGCGCGAAGAAGCCAACGAACTCGACAGTGATCTCAACCAACATCCCAGTCTCGCTATCTTCCGGCAAACAGACAATGGCGTAGTTGTCCGCATGGCCTTGTTCGCATTGGTTCTCGATGTAGCTGATAAGATTGATGATTCCGCCACCGATGTTGGCTGGTATACCCAAGGCAGGTTCTAGCGCTTAAGCCTATTCGAATAAGTATCACTACCTACAATAGTAATTGGCTTCTCCAGCATGCAGGAATACGACTATGGGTTTTAACGACTTACTAAAAATGCTAATTGAAAAAGAAGGCCCGGATTTGTTTCTAACTACCGGCGCGCCGCCGAGCATGAAGGCATTTGGAAGACTCACTCCTCTCGTCGACAAAAGAATGCCCGAAGGCATGATCAAGAAGATTGCCTATCAGATAATGAATGAAGATCAGATAAAGGATTTTGAAAAAAGCCCCGAAATGAACCTTGCCATAGCAGACCCTGACATCGGTCGCTTTCGTGTAAACGTCTTTAAGCAGCGAGGCGAAGTAGCTATTGTAGCGCGCAACATCAAAACGGAAATTCCTAGCGCCGCATCGCTAGGTCTTCCTCCTATCTTGAATGATTTGATCATGCAGAAGAACGGTATCGTTCTTTTTATTGGCGGCACCGGCTCAGGAAAATCCACCTCGCTGGCGGCGCTGATTGATCATCGCAATAAAAATAGCGATGGTCACATCATCATTATCGAAGACCCGATAGAATTCATCCACCACCATCAGAAGTCGATCATCAATCAACGCGAAGTTGGCGTTGATACGAACAGCTATGAGGAAGCGCTTCAGAATACTTTACGCCAGGCGCCAGACGTAGTTCTTATCGGAGAGATTCGCAGTCAGGAAACGATGGAACATGCACTCGCATTCGCAGAAACAGGCCATCTGTGCTTGTCGACACTACACGCGAATAATGCGAACCAGGCTTTGGACCGCATCATTAACTTCTTCCCTGAAGAGCGGCACAAACAACTATTTCTAGATCTATCCTTAAACTTGCAGGGTTTCGTATCGCAGCGTCTTATTCCAACCGTCGATGGTAAACGAGCTGCTGCCATAGAAGTATTGCTAGGCACTCCCCGCGTATGCGATTTAATTAAACAAGGAAAAGTTCTCGAAATTAAAGAGGTCATGGAAAAAGGCGAGCAGCAGGGAATGAAAACTTTCGACTCTGCGCTCTTCGACCTCTTTAAGAGTGGAAAGATAAGCTATGAAGAAGCTCTGAAAAATGCGGACTCAAAAAACAATCTACGCCTGAGAATCCAGTTGTCTCAAGGGAAAGGCGCCGATGAAACGGATATAGACGACGAAGATTCGGGCGGCCTGTCGCTGGTTCAGGCCGACGACGACCAAAACAATATATTCTAAAATGGACCTCATAAATTACTATGCTCAAATATTCAGATTATTCAAAACTAGATGGAATCGCAGCCGCTGAAGGAATTAGCAATAAGGAATTCACCAGCGCAGAATTAACTGCCTGCGCTATTGACCGTGCGAAACAGATTAACCCCAGCATAAATGCCATCGTACATGAAAGCTTTGATCTCGCCGCTGAACAGGCAAAAAAGATCGACAACGCGCCTGAACTTTTACAGCGAAGCCCAGTGGCTGGCGTTCCCTTCCTAATTAAAGACCTCGCCGAAGTAAAAGGCCTTGCTACGACTTTCGGCAGCGCCCTTTTTAAGGGCTATGTTTCGCCTCAAAATTCTAACATCGCAGCGAAGTATATTGAAGTTGGACTGCCGATACTGGGCAAAACGAATACACCCGAATTTGGACTCACTCTTACTACCGAGGCACTTGCCAACGGTCCCTGTCGCAACCCATGGAACCTGGATTACTCTACGGGAGGCTCAAGTGGCGGTGCAGCCGCCGCGGTTGCTGCCGGCATAGTGCCGGTTGCACACGCTAGCGATGGCGGAGGGTCTATTCGCATACCTGCGTCTTGCTGTGGGCTATTTGGATTGAAGCCCAGCCGTGGGCTAACTGTAGCTGGGGATACACTTAATGAGTCGTGGGGCGGCATGAGTGTCGGACATGTACTAAGCCGCAGTGTCCGCGATAGTGCTGCATTCTTAGATGTGATTAAGCTGGACCAAGCTCATTTGTACCCATTACCAACGAGTCCCGATTCCTTTTACGCAGCCATTCAAGAAACAGGCACTTCGATCAGGAAATTGCGCATAGCAGTTCAATTCGACCACCCTACCGGCGAAGCAGTCGATCAAGACTGCGTCCTAGCCTTACAAAAAGCAGTCAAGCTCTGCGAATCATTGGGCCATCAAGTCGAGGAGGTGGCTCATCCAATCGACCACAGCGTCGCGGGAAGAGCCATGTCACGAATGATTAACACCTATACCTATCAAACTGTTGGCAAAAGAGCTAACCAGCTCAATCTCCAGTTAGAAGATTGCCCTATCGAAGCATCAACCCTCGCCATGGCCACCCGCGGAAAAACGGTGAGCGCCATTGCCTATGTGGATGCTCGAAACTGCCTAATAGAAGCAGAACAACAATTGCAGAATTTTTATCAGCAATATGACGTTATTATTCAACATGTATTGAACAAGGTTCCGGCTAAACTCGGCTGGCTGGATATGAATAGCAAGGACCTGAAAGAGTATGGCGGCAGATTCACTGCCTATAGCGGCATTACTGCCCTCGCTAACGGGACCGGCCAGCCCTCCATGTCTGTCCCTATGCACGTTACTGAATCGAACTTGCCGGTGGGTGCCCTGTTCACAGCCGCTTGGGGAGACGACGCGACTTTGTTACAGCTCGCTGTACAATTGGAGAACGCTGCGCCCTGGCAGCAATTGGCCGATGGCATCTAGCGAGCCGTTTGCGCCAGCCCAGCTCCAGTTGAATCGAATTCACGACTGGGCAAATTGTCACAATTCATGACGACAGCTTTCCCTTAGCTGTTTTATAATTAGGTGTAATAACACAATTTAATTTCTTATAATTTCATAATTAACAAACAGTACAGAACAAACTTAATAAAAAATTAAATTTGGAGACCGGCATGAAGCTGCGACTTTCGATACTATCAGCCGCCATTGCGCTCACCCTATCAAGCGTGAGCCTTGGACAGGAATACCAACCTACTTACACCGAATGGGGTGTGCCAGATCTACAAGGAAACTGGAAGAACGCTACGGTGATGCCCTTCGAGCGGCCTAGCGAGCTGGGTACTAAGCAAGCCTATACAGAAGAAGAAGCAAAGCAACTAGAGCAAAGCGCGCAACAAGCGGTTGAGCAGGACAATGAGCCACTAGACCCGAACCGCCCCGCTCCCAAACTCGAAGCCCTGCCTCCAGTGGGAAACTATGATCTTTTTTGGACAGATCGCGGCATGTTTTTACCAACTATCGATGGGGAATTTCGCACTTCAGCGATCATCGACCCTCCTAACGGACGGATTCCAGAGAGAGTAGCTGGCTTTCGCGAGCGCATGGAGGAGATCCGAGCAAACCGCCCAGATAGGAATGCAGGCCCAGAAGGCAGAGGCTTAGGCGAACGCTGCCTCGTGGCTTTCGGCTATTCATCCGGTCCTGTTATGACACCGGTGATGTACAACAGCCACATGCAAATCGTGCAGTCGCCCGGGTATGTAAACATTATTGTTGAAATGGCACACGACTCTAGAATCATCAAAATCACCGATGCAAGGAACCCAGTCGGTGAAGTGCATCAAAAATGGATGGGCGACTCAATCGGTCGCTGGGAAGGCGATACACTGATAGTCGAAACCAAGAACTACAACCCCTGGATCAACTATCGCGGAGCACCAACAGAGAACCTTACGGTAATCGAAACGTTCAAGCGCGACGCGAACAACAAGATCGTGTACGGATTCACCGTAGATGATCCCTCTGTCTATAGCGCGCTGTGGTCAGGAGCTTATCCATTGTCACGCATGGATGAACCAGTCTACGAATATGCCTGCCACGAGGGAAATTACGGCATCATCGGAATCTTAGCTGGCGCCAGGAGACTCGAAGCGATGGAAAGAGAGGGTATAGAACGCGCTATCGAACAGTAATTCTGCTCAAGGTGCATTAAAAAAGGTAGCCTCGGCTACCTTTTTTAATGCACGCAGAATACTCGCTACCTGCCTTTTACTAACTATGATATCTAACCGACGTTATCTCAGCCATCACGGAAATAGCAATCTCCGCTGGCGTTTTACTATTAATTTGAAACCCGATCGGCGCATGCAGTCGCTCGATCTCGTCGCTACTTAGCCCAAGTTCCGGCAATCTCTCTCGCCGCGCAGCTGAAGTCTTAACCGAACCCATTGCCCCGATATAGAATGCATTCGTCTTCAATGCCTCCATCAAAGCCATATCATCTACTCTAGGATCGTGAGCAAGCGCGATTATACCGCTATAGGGATTACTGAAACGTTCTCGCACAACGTCGTCAGGCAGCTGAGCCGTTGTCTCCACGCCCGGTACAGCCCAATTATCTAAATAATTTGGGCGCGGGTCACACAACATAACGTCATATTCTAAAGCTATCGCCATTTCTGCGACAAATTTAGCCACATCTCCTGCCCCTAGTATTAACAATCTATACATGGGACTAAGGCTATGAGTCATCTGTGTGCCATCAATGACCACTGCATCTTCACTACTTTGAGCTTCTGCAGAAATAGCACCATTAGTTAGGTCTACCCGGCGACTGACTTTACTGTGGTTTTTCAGATCTCCTGCTAGACGTTGGAACACCTCACAAGTCTGTTCGCTGCTATCAATATATTCCAACAGAACGTGAAGCTGGCCACCGCAGGGAAGTTTTAACCTAGCCTGTTCTTCTATCGTCACTCCGTACTTAACGATAAAAGGCTTAGACTCCTTGTCATACTGTGTCTTCAGACTTCCATCGCGAAGTTGTTCCAAGAAATCCTCTTCGATACAGCCGCCAGAAATTGACCCCACCAGTTCGCCATCCATGGTACAGGCCATCATTGCTCCGATGGGCCTTGGTGAGGAACCCCACGTCTTCAAGATAGTGCACAGCCAAACTGGCCGCTGACTATTAAGCCATGATTCAACATGGGAAATTATTTGCTGCTGGCTACTTTGCATAATCTCTTTTCGGTAACGACGAGGGCTGGAGCTGAAAACTGCGCACCCGGTTAAGCTTCGAGCCCACTACACAATTCTCTCTTTCCATTTCCCGCGTCGGAAAACAAGGTAGCCTATTATACCAGTGAGGATATCCGACGCAAATACTGCCCAAAAGACCCCAACCGGGCCGAAGCCCAAGCCAAGCGCAAGAAAATAGGCAAGTGGCACCTGCACAACCCAGAAGCAGAGCACATTGATCCACGTAGGCGTCATCGTATCGCCCGCGCCATTAAAGGCCTGAATGAGAGCCATGCCGGCTCCCCATGCTACAAAAGCAAAGGCAAAAATCGTCAGACACTGGACTGCGTATTCGACTACGGCTGGCTCATTTGTAAACAGTCCAACGATGGGCCGAGTAAACAGCAGCATCATCACCGAAGCAAAGCCCATATACATGGCATTGTATTTTACTATATGCCATACCGAAGCCTCGGCTCGATCTGGCTGCCCCGCTCCCAAATTCTGCCCAACCAGAGTTGCTGCAGCGTTGCTCAACCCCCAAGCCGGCAGAATACTGAACATAACAATACGAACCGCAATGGTGTAGCCAGCAACAGCTGCGCTCCCGAAACCGGAAACTATTTGCATCAGGAAAACCCAGCTAGCCGTAGACACTAGGAACTGAGAAACACCACCAATAGAAATGCGTAGCAATGCAACAACTACAGGCATCTGCAAAACAAGATTCGCCATGTGCAGGCGAATCTTCCCGCCGCCGCCACACAGATAGTACAGCCCATAAAGAACGCCAACACCGCGCCCAATATTCGTGGCAATAGCAGCGCCCTCTATACCTAGCTCAGGAAAAGGCCCATAGCCATAAATCAGACAAGGGTCGAGCACTATGTTGATACAGTTCGCCAGCGTGAGCGCGCGCATAGCTAAACTCGCATCGCCCGCCCCGCGAAATATTGCATTGATTAGAAACAGAAACACGATAGTGAAGCAGCTACCGAACATGATCCGCGTATAGGATTCACCCGTTTCCAGCACCGCTTCATCAGCGCCCATCAACATGAGAATATTCTCCGCATAAAAAATACCGACAAGCCCCACCACCACAGATACTAGCGCTCCAATCCAAATAGCTTGCCCCGCAACGAGTGATGCCGCAGCAGTATCTTTTTCTCCAATGCGACGCGCGATCATTGCAGTGGTACCCATACTCAAGCCAATAGCTATTGCATAGAGCAATGTAATCATTGCCTCAGTAAGACCCACTGTCGCCACTGCGGCGGTTCCCAGACCAGCAACGAAAAAAATATCGACTACTGCAAAGACGGACTCCATTGCCATTTCTAGAATCATTGGAATCGCGAGCATTAAAGTAACCCGCCCTATGGAACCTTGGGTATAGTCTATTTCACCATCGCCCGCCACGGCTTGCTTGAATAGGTCCCACCCATTTCTAATTTTTTGTAATGTCATTTCTGTTTCCACGGAAAAAGTATTCGGATCAGCAAAGTATTCTGCTGCGAAGAAGGTAGGAAAGCTAATGGACTGATCTGAATTTCGCAGACTGCAATTTACAGTTGCCTAGATATTGGCTACCACAAAGGTGGCCTGAACCAATACAACAAACAGACCGAGGCAATGAATTGAGTGGATACTGTGTACTACAGCGGCGCTAAAACGGCACTCCGATTAAAGAATAAAAACTACATTAGCGGACACACAATCTGAGGAACAGGCCTAGGCTTTGGAGAGGGTGGAAAACTTCATTGGATGAGCTCCTGAGAAAAGTGCTCGCATTATATAGCGCTCTCAGGAATTATTCCTAGCTTTTTCGAGTTTCAATTCTATCAAGGCAACTCAATTGAGGGATCTAAATCAGAACTTGATAGCAAATCCTAATGGGCTTTCTCCAATTGCAATACATCGAGCAAATTTCGCGGACGCCATAATAAACTTCTCATAACTTCTACATCTTTCTCTGAACTGGCGGTCACTGCGATTCTCAACTCTGCTGCTTTGCAACAGCGCTGTTTGCTGTTGTACCCAATGATCGAATAATCTCCGCCCCATAACGCCAGCTGCACTTTTGTCGACCATCGTATTCATGTGCTCTAAAGCGCGCGCGGAATTATTCGAATAAGTTTCAATGCCCTGCTCTAACTCCTCCAACACATAGCTCGAAAGACCCGCTGGCAGATCACCCAAAGCGAGCTGTTCGGAAATCCCAGCACTCTGCCTAGCGAGCATAGTGACTGTTGCCCTAGATCGACTAATTTCGATCGCGGGGTTATGAAAGTCATAGACTGGGGTTCGAGTTAGCAAGGAGTAGTCTCTGGTATCACTTGAGGCGCAATCGCTAAATCCGCTCTTTTCTTCTAAGTTATTGCAGTCATAGGTATAAAAGCTTGAAGCATCACTGCGCTGCAGATTACTTAACACAAGCTGCACCGATTCCACAGATGGCAGGGTAACCGTCTCTAGGAGCGGCAACGAATTCACAACCGAACTTTCCACTGGCGCCACTTCTGCAATTTCAGATTCGCCGATCTCAGGAAAATCTGCCTGATTACTCTCAAGCTGAGACTCGGCCACTGACAATGTCGGAGAAGATTCTGCAAGTGATCTTGGAACTGTATTCTCAGAAGGAGTCTCGGAAATGCTTTCTTCAGCCTGGTTTAACAGAGGATTGAACGGAATGAATTCCAGCTTAATCGAGGCGTGGACGAACTCTTCGATGGTTGCAATATCACTGGCGAGAAAATAAAAAAACGTAGATGCGAGCCCAAAATGAAGGATAGCTGAGACCACAAAACTCAGCTGAAATCCAGAAGACCACTTCGCGGCTCGTTGCCCTCGGCCGGAATAGTCGTCCTTACCAACAAGATCATCGAGATCAACGCAGGTGAAATCTCCCAAGGTTATGTCATCGGCAAATTCCATCTACTCGCTCTTAGTCGCCCTTATCTAGTCTAGCCTCGTTCCTAGTGAGCGACCGCCAGATAGTCGCAGCGCAGCGCAAAAAATCGCTTGCTTCCTGAGTTATCTAGACAAAGGTTTACACCTAAAGTTCCTCTTCAAGCGCACTACTTGGGACCTACGCGAAGTTGAAGCCTGGCGCAATCTGACCCGACTCTAGCTCAAGCAAGAACTGCTTAGTCTCTATTCCTCCACCGAACCCGGTGAGCTTGCCAGAGACACCTATTACTCTGTGACAAGGAATAATGATAGGAATAGGGTTCATACCATTTGCGGCACCCACCGCCCGCGAGGCCTTCGGTTTTCCAAGGTGAGTGGCAAGCTGACCATAGCTCCAAGTTTCACCGTAGGGAATTTCAGTCAGAGCGTGCCACACCGATTCTTGAAAGTCCGTGCCTTTAGGCATGAGTGGTAGATCGAACGCTTTCAACTCTCCTGCGAAATATGCATCCAATTGAACACAGGCTTCAACGAATAGCCCACCCTCTCTCGTCCAATCCGGTTCATGTCGCCGTTGCATCTTCCCACTCGGAAAACCGAGCAAAGACAGATGGTTCCCATCGCCAGCTAACAGCAACTCACCAATTGATGTAGTGTGATAATGATAGAACATAGTCATCTTATGTTTCCCTAATTGACTGCTAGTACGAACTGGCTATAAAGTTCATTTCTTCCGAACAGATTGTTGATAATGTTTCCACAAAAGAATTACGGCGTAAGCGCGCCAAGGTCTCCAGGCCTCGGACAACTCTAGCAGCGCTTTCGGGGTCAGCGTTTCCTGATTATTTGTTGCTGCTCGGCGCAAAATCAGATCTGAGTAGGGAAAGGCATCTGGATCACTTAACACTCGCAGCGCTACGTAGTGAGCAGTCCAATGGCCTATCCCTTTTATTTCGCAGAGTCGACGAACGAACTCCTCTGTTTCCAATACGCCATCAAATACAACTTCACCGGCCTCTATCATCGCTGCGACAGCCTTAATCGCTGCAATACGCTGCCCCACTATTCCCATTCCATTCAGGTCTGCCTTGGCAAGTATTTTTGCAGTAGGAAAAACGCGGGTTAAGTGCTCCGACGAGCCGTTGTAGTTTTCGCCACACCGCTGCGCCCTGTCTCTTATACACATCTCCGAGCCCACGAGACGCTACGCTATCTCG
>OJEF01000279.1_pt1 | contig 15795 bp, 14 predicted proteins | sample 1593041 | NCBI WGS metagenome assembly OJEF01 (sample SAMN05416790, study PRJEB24817) | seawater metagenome | isolation source: Sea water | place: Canada:Atlantic | collected 2013-11
CTACACCTCTCTATTCGTCGGCAGCGTCAGATGTGTATAAGAGACAGATCTAGGGGTGGAAGTGGGCTTTCCGCTACTCAGTCTCGTTCGTCGTTCTTATTTCTTGCAAAATGATAAAGAGATATTGGTCGATTATTTGTTAGCCCTTTACAACACTGAATTATTTCAGTATCAAATGGATCTAAAGCTGGACTAGTTTCTTGGGTCAACCACCCTAATTTTCAGCTGGCACAGCAATTTTCGCCGTTTTGAATAGGCGGGCAAGGGACATCCCCGAAAGAGCAAAACACACAGCAGTCTCCGACATTAGGTTTTAGGAGCGTTCTGCAATTTATACAGTCATAGAAGAACTGACAGCTATTAGTTGGCATTATTTCAGTGTGTTTAAAAGAACACTTTGGACACGTTATGGTTGAGTTCAATTTCATGATCAACACTCTTAGGATCGATAGATTAGCTTATGCCTAGCCAGGCAAGGACAGCCGTACCACCCATTAAGTAAGCGCCCGGCATTCTCAGTAAAACACCATGGTTAGTTATGCCCAGTACAACAAATAAAACTGCACCCAATAGATTTATCGCAATAATTGGATACGCCGCAGTGCTAAAAACTGGGTTGTAAGCGATATACCCTAACGTACACGAACACACCACAAGAAAAATGGTGAAAACATGCCAGCTCACAAGGCTAAGTGACTTTGTCAGTGGCTCCATAGCACTGCTATTAATATTTTCCATATATAGCTGTCCACCCAAGACACCATGTAACAAAGCGCTGACTAACGAAAGTCCCGCACCCATCATCAAAAACCAAAAATTCACTGTTGAACCTCACTCTTTAAATTAGTTATTCAATAGCGCCCTAACTACCGCCGCGGAAGCCCCGGAAAAAAACGATTGGTGATTTGCTGATAATCTTTATACCCGGGTCTTTTCTGCGCAGAAAAATACTCAGAAGGCACCGCGCCGGTGACATAAACCAAGGTACTGTACATAACTCTAGACGTAAACAGTAGACTGAAACCAAGCAGCCACCAAATAGCGGTATTTTCAGTGCCCTGCAATGCCAACCAAGAGGGTACCGCAGCAATTATTAAGCCGTTCCATACCATCCACTCAGCAAAATAATTGGGATGTCGGCAATAGCGCCACAATCCTACGTTGCAGACTTGACGTTGCTTGCCCGCTTTTTTCATTTGCTGTAAAAAAGCAATTTTTTGTAGGTCCGCCACGGTTTCCATGGCAAACGCCAACAACCAGATGACTAGTCCAATGATCTCTAACACTAAAAATTCTGGGCTGTTATTTGAGGCGATAATAAAAATGGGGATCGCCAAAAATGAGGCATTAGCCAAGCCTTGAGAAATAGCGTCTACCTGAAGAGCCAATGCTACGTTTGTTTTACCCTCTTTTTCCCAGCGTATGCGTTGATATTGATAACGCGGAAACTCCTTCTTTAGCAAACCCATTTGCCACATTTTCAAAGCACCTAAGCCCATGCGCAAACCAACAAGAATGAGGACAATACTGACCACCAGTGACCGGAGCCAATAACCGTCACTGAGGAAAAAACTGACTATGCCAAGTAATACTAGCCCCCAAGGCCAACCAATATCCACATAGCTCATTCGGCCTGTGCGCCAAATAGGTATACAGACCACCGCACTAAAAAGAATCAATTGGCCAAGACCATTAACTAAACTTAAGTTAGCAAACGACGTGGTATTTAAAATCAAAGCCCAACCCAATAGAAATGGATAAAGGGGACGGAAGTAATTCATCACAGGTTAAATGTCCTTTTTAAAGTGTTGGTGTGTAAAGCGCCTATTCTGACAGCGACAAAGAACTCAATGAATGTTTAGCAATATCACTGCGTTCAAAATAAATATCTCGCCATTCTTTATCTCGGTAGCGTGCGGTTTGATCGCTAAAATTTTCAGACTTTGGCGCGCCTGACTGGCTATATGACAAAATAGCCTGAGCTTGTGGGCCCTCATCAGTAAAATTAAGTGTCATTATAAAACTCGACCCATGAGCAATGTTGTAGCCACTGCTACTCAACGTTTTGCTGTCACCCAAACGGTCATTATTTCCAGAAAATATAGGCGACTCTATGTAAGGACGCGTCACTTGAAGGTTGGCAATGCCTTCATGGCTATTGCCACCATGCACGGCGAAAGCTGTACCTGCTCGATGTGCTTTTTGCACGTCACCTAACGGACTGTCCAGCGCAATACCCTCGCTATTAAGGAGGACAACCGCTTGAGCCAATGCTTGCAAGGGCTGTTCACCTTTAACTAACCCTAAAGGTGTCAGCGCAGGTTTTTCTTTGTCAAACTGGCCAGCAAATAACGGGCCCGAGAATCGAGTCGCATTTATGTCATAGCGCGTTATCCATTCTCTAAACAATACTGCGCCTCGGCTATCAAGATCATAGCGGTTATCCCAGTTTTCCAAGATGATACACGCACTCGTTAAATCGACAATCTCACCGTCTATGATGACCTTTGGATTCTTATTACATCGCTCAAGTAATTCTGGCTTAAGTAAATGTGCGGCTAATCCTGAATTATCAAACAGTGCCGCTTGGATCTCTGTGGCTGAAAACAACCCATCCTCACCGCGAAAATCAAATCCGTCGAGGCCATCTAATAGATGGACGTTCATGCGCGTGCGCACACTTCGTGGCGTTTCAGTGGCTCCGTACAAGGGCGAATATCCGGTGACGGGGTGTGCAGGGTCGCTCAGCCAATAACTGTCGTTTGAATTAAATACGTAGTAATCACTTTCAATGAGTGGTCGCTGTTCAAATGTTGTAGTACCGGGTATCGAGGCATCCGGGTGAGAGATCCATTCATCTCGAAGAGTACTTCCATCTAAAATGACCAGACCCTTAGTTAGATACAATTGCTTCAATTGAGGAACCTGCTCAATCCGTTTATTCCAAGCCTCTATTGCCTCAGAGCTGAGCGCTCCAACATTACTGTTATCAAGATAGACGGCCCGTCCCTCTGCACTAGTGGATATGGTATTTACCCATGGCATTGAATTATATGTTTCATGTGCTTGGATAAACTCATCCATAGATTGTGCTTGCCCCATTGCCAGCCATTGAGACATCACTTGAGTATTCTCGCTGTTGGCATCACGAGTGGCATAGGCTTTTTGAGCGCTCCACTCTAGCCCTGGCATTTGGATGATCGGTCCATGGTGGCTAAACCACACAGGCGCAGTCTGTGTGTCGATCCCCTCGCTGGTAAGTACGTTGACAGAGACGTCTCGCGCTTCCAGTGAACGCCACTCCTCTTGGTAACGATATTGCGTTGGGTCCTCTGGGTTGAGGGTTAACTGATAAAGTACTACCCGCTTGGAATCTGATACCGTATGTGTCCAGCCAATGGCATTGTTAAAGCCAATAGCAACACCAGGATTTCCTACCAAATTAGTACCATAAACATCTAACTCGCCCGGGATCATCAAGTGTTTTTCCCAAAACCGACTAGAGCCATACCAGGGATAATGTGGATTGGCTAAAAGTGTACCTTTGCCATTTTCAGTGGCTTTACTACCAAATGCCCAGCCATTAGACCCCATGCCTTCAAGTTTTATGGCCTTCAGAGCCGCTAACTGCTGTGACTGAGAAACTTCGATTGAAGCGGTTGTTGCAGGCGGCTGAGCGGCGACAACCGCGCCCGCCATACGAGTGATAGTATGCACAGAGGCCACATATTGAGTCATGAAATCTTCAGCAGTCGCAGGCTTGACCCAGGATGCATGATTACACCAAGAATCATATTCACCGGCGGAATCACTCAAATAACGGTTATAGCCTGCAGTGTATCCCTCAATCCATTTTTTGATTTTTTCAGGCTGAACCGCCAGTGCTTTGCGACCCTTGAGTGGCATATTTAAAGCGCCTATCACCATGTCGCTGTATAGATAGGCGTTCTCATGGCCCACACCCAAATACTGCGCCGCTTCACCTTTAGACGTAATCAGCGCAACAGCCATATTACATACCTGATCTTGTCCAGACGCGTAAGCCTCCCCGTAACCGAGACTACCGTAGTCCGCGGCTTTAATATGAGGTACGCCAAATTGTGTGCGGGTTATGTCTACTTGATACTGCGAGGAGTCTTTAAGCTCTGGCTGACATGCGGATAAAGCGAGTATTGTGATGCACAGCAAAAGATAAGTCTTTTTCATGTGTCGACCTTGATTTAGATTGGTAGGTTAATTTCAGGGTCAAATAGTATGGTTTTTTGTGATTCCATTCCACTCTAACCATTCATTATCTAGAGTACCGAGTATAACAACGCTTTCTCCTAACATAATGTGGCCTAGATCACGCACCATCCTGTTGGTTGGCGTCAGATTGACAAATACTTAACAAGTACCTTCGACCAACTGTTTTACGGTTTCTCTGACAGTAATAAAATAGTGCTGTACTAAAGAGAGTTAGGTATAAGAGTAGTAATGAGCACAAACGATTATAAGGTGAGGAGAATTTCGGTACCTGACTTTCCCTTCTTAGTGTGGACTAAAAACAGTGACTAGCTAGGAATCAAAACAAGGATGCTTACAGTTAATATGGTGTCGATATGGACATACTGACAGAAGCTTCGATAAAGGCAGCGCATTTTCTGGGACTCAATAGAGCGCAAATTACTCAGATCTCGACAGAGACACAAACAGACCCAGAGCAAGTTGCAACACTATTGGTAAGAGCCCACCAGTCATTATATTCCATAATGGGCGGCCACGAAGCCGAGATGAGACCATGAACGACCTCAGAGAACTCGCATCTTAAAGGCATACCTAGAGAGCTTATAATGAGTGCAGCCGGGTTGAACGAAGTCGCTAGTTACCTCGAACAGTTTCAGTAGCAGTGCATGCTGCGGCTGCACAATTTAGCTCTCAGAATAAACGTACTAGTTTGCGCACTGGCTGTGATCTAGAAGAAAAAATTTTGCCAATTGAGTTGTATATCAAACGAGCTAATGGCTTGGGAATTACTTATTACCTCAAACCTCCGCTATCTTATTGGGCTTATCAAAGGTGTCATTGTCATCTGGCTGCGTAGCCTGTGAGCCACCGGCCGCATAGCGGTGATTGACTTCGCTATGGTGTTGTTCATCGGCGCGTACATGCTTGATAAGATCGGTCAACTTAGCGTTAGCATTCATGCCGTAGTAATCTATTGCCAATTGTGGCGCCGCCACGTTTTCCATAGCGCCACTTTCTACCAATTCTAGGTACTCTGTATAACTAACCACCGCTTCTTCTTCGAAATAGGCAACCATTTTGTGTGCGGTGCGGTTATCAACTAAATACAACACTAAATAAAAGATACTAAAAGTAAACTGCGCAATCAGCACTAACCAGCGCTCAACCCAATTGGGTTTAGCAATCTCAATAAAAAACATCAAGTGCATCCTTTCATTCTCTGCTTCAGCCAGCAACTCTCTAATATCAGCACCGTAGCCCGTCTTCATTTTCCGCAGACTTGTAAAGTGCAATAACACCCCGGCTACCATTCCTGGGACTCCGGCAACTGTTTCCAGTACTACTGCCCTATGCCCATACCTTTTTGCAAAAAATGTGTCAGCGATAAATCTGAAAAACTTGGTCATCGATTTGGCTATTTTATCTCTCATAATTCTTTCCCGTACATTCCGGTATGGTGATCTTAAGGTTGTCGACCGCGGTTGCTCATTGTTACGCAATTAGCACTCTTTTGGATTATCCAAAGTAAGTAGGTAGAGAAGGGCAGATCACTACCAATGGGTTCCGTTTGAACTTTCGTGACTATATCGCCGAAAAAACAGAGTAAGACGGAAACAATGATGTCGCCACTTATGTGGAACGACTTAAATAGAATTAGTCGGTTTTAGTGACTTTATATGACTCATAATTAGAGTTAGAAAGTTCACCTAAAAAGCATCAAAAAATGCCCAAAAACATCAAAAAGTGTAACTTAGAAAACCCCTCTTTAAATCAACCTCTTAGGCTACGTTACATGAACAAGTCGAAAGAGAGTAACACGAAGAATCCAAAGACCCAGAATAAGAAAAAGCGAAAAGGTTTCATTGTTTCGCTGGCATTTCTAACCATGAGCTTAGCGCTCTCTAATTAGCGTTCCATAGTCTGCGTTACCTTTTGCAATACTTGCAAATGCTGAAGGATCGCGCGTATCAACTATCGCAACAGTGCCCACACCTGATGTGATTAATGACAGGGCTTCTTCCACTTTTGGGATCATACCCTCGACAATAATACCGTTATCAATATGCTGTCTTGCGGTAGTTTCATCTAACTCGGTAAAACAACTGGCAGGGTCCTTTATATTGTGAAAAATACCGCCAATACCCGTCACAAAAACAAGTAACTCGGCTGACATTTGCCGCGCAATCTGCACAACGGTAGTGTCAGCATTAATGTTAAAAACATCGCCATTGGCATTTATGCCCAGAGACGCAATGACAGGTACTAGATCGGCTGACAACAGGCTGCTTAATAGCTCGGTGTTAATCAATGTCACATCACCTACCTCACCAAAGTCTATAGGTTCAGCGCCACCGCCAGAAACCTTGATGGGTGGTCGTTTATTGGCCTGAATAAGCTTACCCGAGGCGCCATGGCAACCAAACGCATTGACGCCATGAGCCTGCATTAAAGATACAAGGTCTACATTGACCTGGCCGCATAATACTTGTTTGACTAGCACTAAATCTTCTTGGCTAGTAATACGCCGCCCTGCTACTTTACGCGGTTCGATACCACACCGAGATTGCATGGCAGACAACTGAGGGCCACCGCCATGCAACACTACCACTCGCCAGTTTTCGTTGAGTAGTCCTATAATATTTTTTGCCAAACCAGAGCGTTGTATCTCATCGAGTAATATATCGCCGCCCACTTTAATGACCGCAAGACGTCGTGAATCTGACCCAGAATTTGCCTGATCATTCATGGCCACATACCCAATGCGCCCAGCTGGTAGTCGTTCTCGTGACCTGTCATCAAATTAAAATTCTGCATGGCCTGACCTGCACCACCTTTAATGAGATTATCCAATACGCTGGTGACACATAATGTGCGCGACCCATCACTGTGACTCTCACTGACATCAATGCCAATTTCTATTCGAGCTGAGTTTTTAACCGCAACCACCTCAGGAGCAACACCCTTGGGTAGTACCGAGATGAGTGGAAAACCTTGATAGTAGGTTTCATACATTCCGCGCAGCTTATCTTCGCTGAGGTCTACTGGCATATCAAGTTGCGTGATTGACATCATTCCGCGTGAAAGTGGGGCCGACACAGGTACAAAATCAAGATTGACCTCGCCCGCTCCTGCCGACATTAAGGTCTGCAGTATCTCGGGGGTATGCTGATGATTAAAGACTTTATAGGCTTTCATATTATTAGTGCGAACAGCATGATGATTGCCCGCTTGCGGGTGCACCCCTGAGCCACTTGAGCCGGTTAACGCCACAATCCTAACTGCGGATTTGCGCATATGACCTGCACTTGCCAAAGGCAGTAAAGACGTAGCTACACAGGTGGCAAAACAACCCGGATTAGCTACGTGCTTAGCGGTTTTAATTTGCTGTGCATATAACTCTGGCATGCCATAAACAAAGGAGCCCAAGCGTTCAGGACAAGGGTGTTGGTCAGCATAGTAGCGGGTGTAATCACTAAGCTCTTTTAGGCGAAAGTCCCCGGACAAGTCGATAATTCGAACATCTAACTCGAACAATTCCATAGCCACTCGTGCTGTTATTACATGTGGCATAGCAAGAAATACAATGTCCGCTCCAGCGGCACATTCACGGGGCGGTATATCCTCAAGGATAATGTCGCTAAGGCCCCAAAAGGCACGATTCACTTCGCCAATATTTTTGCCGATGTGGTCCTTGCTAGAGACGCGTAATATTTCTACGTCCTCGCGGCTTAATAAATTACGCAGTAGCTCGGCGGCAAGATAGCCAGAGCCACCAATGATAGAGACTTTTGTTTTGTTCATAGAATACTCGCTTTTGCATTGTCTTCAGGTCTTATAATAACCAGAGCTCGTTGCCCAATAGCAACATTTTCATTAGGAAATAAAATTCGCTCGCCGCTGTTGGCGACAATGTATTGATAGTCTTCATCGGTGGCTAATACTTGGTCTATTTTAAACTCAGTGAAATTGACGGTATCAATGGGAAAGCACAGACGGAAATGTTCAGTTTTTTTGACTACTTCAACCGCTACACTAAAACGTTTAACCGCCGTATTGGTCGGAGATGTGTCTTCATCGTCGCTTATTGCCGCTACTAGTCCATCAATCACTGAAGAAAATTCGTCCAAGTCATTTTCACCAAATGGTTTTACTTGTCCAAGCTCTACAGTGAAGCTCGTTGCTCCACAGGCATTGGCCGTAAAGGCCGAATAGGTTGGACTCTTTTGCTGGGTACTTAATATCGCTTGGATACCCCACTGCCCCAATACGTTATATTGATACTCAGTTGCAGGTACTTCAACGGTATTTGGCGAAATGGCAAACTTCTTATAGAAAGAGCCTCTAATGGCTGTATGTAAATCATAGTGTATTTTTTGTGTGGCCTCTGCAGCGAAAAAAGTCTGGCTGTGTTCCATCAATCGGCGGCTTCTATGGCGTTCATTACTATCGCTACTTTTAGGCATCCAGTCATCGCTAAACAGCCGATTCATATTTTCATCTACTTCTCGACACTCAGCATTTATTGCCTCGGGATTGGCAATCACAATCAATAAGTTTTGCTTAACCATTATTTTGCCCGCCAAAATATCATTGACTAACTGATTGATAATTTCGATGGGGGCGGTTTCATTACCATGAACACCGACCGACAATAATAGTGAGTTTTGTAGCGTCTCATCCTGGGGATGAAAATACAGGACGCCATTGTCCCAAAGTTCAACGCGCACATTATTGCTGAGCACCGCACTAGGTTTGCCGACAATAGGTCTATGATCTAGGGTGAATGCCAGAAAACTTTGAGTGCCAAATAATTGTTGTTGGACGTTATTCATTGCATTAAACCTGCTGAAACTCATAAAAACTGCCCAGCTTCATGATCTGCGTTAACTCATCCAATGCCGCTCTACTTTCGCAGAGTAAAGTCGGGTCGGCTAGATCAGCGCTGCACAACTCATCTCGATAATGCTTGTCTACCCAGGTATTTAATGTCAAAAATAGCTCATCGGTAAATACAAAAGAGGGGTTAACTTGCGTCCGTTCTTGCTCATTTAACACGACTCTTAAGCGCAAACATGCAGGCCCGCCACCGTTGCGCATGCTTTGACGAACATCGACAAACTCTACATGTTTAATAGGAGTATCTTGCTCAATAAGATCCATTAAATAGCTATGGACGCTAGGGTTTTCTTGGCTCTCCATTGGCAATATTAAAGTCATGCCATCAGTCCCTGGAATATTAACCAGCTGTGAGTTAAACAAATAAGACTTAATGGCATTATCTAAAGACACCTTATGCTCTGGTACTTGGATAAAATGAACCTCCTGCTCACCGAAAGCGCTAGCCACTTCTTTAAATAAACTGACTTTATCGGTAAACGCTAGTTCATGCATAAACAGCACATTTTTATTGCTCACGCTCACTACGTCATTATGGAAGCCACCGGCGTCGATCACCTGCGAACTCTGACTCGCCATCACTACTTTGTCAGCTGACAAACCATGCCTGCGAGCTATGGCTGTTGATGCCTCTAAAGACTGTCTCGCGGGGAAACGGCTACTTGTCCTAGACGGGCCAAAATCATGTTTGCCGAAAATAAACAGTTCTACGCCTTGCTCACCATAGTCATTGCACAACCGATTATGATTGGCCGCACCTTCATCGCCTAAATGAACACCACCAGATAGCGCGTCATGGTGTGAAAAGTAGCGATCATTATTGAAAATAGCTTTTAAGATATTACCCGTCATCTTGTGCTCTATTGAGCGGTGAAACATGCTTTTTAAGTTGGCAGGTGTAAAGTGAACACGCCCATCCGTAGTGTCGCTGCTAGGCGATACGGTAGCCGCATTAGCCGCCCACATTGACGATGCTGAGTAGCACATGGCTAACAAGCCAGGCGCAGATTTATGGGCCTTTTCTACAATCGCCTGGTCAGTGCCGCTAAAGCCTAGCTGTCGCAAGGTTGGAATATGCGGCCGCTCATGCGGAATTAGGATGCCTTGCTTTAAACCAAGTTGATGCAGACGCTGCATTTTTGCCAAGCCTTCTTTTGCCGCTCGGCGCGGTTGCGACACTAGTTTGGCATTATTAGTTGAGGCCAAATTACCTTGAGACAGACCCGCATAATTGTGGGTACTACCAATGAGTCCATCAAAATTCATCTCAACTGTCTGGGACACGTTTCACTTCCTATTTTTTATATAAAACAACCATGAACACACAACCGATACTAAAACGCGCTTACAATTTTACATATCTAACTGAGTCGCCTTCTGTCAACGCTAGTGCATTTAAGGTTTCTGATGGTAGCTTTACACTGCCATCAACCGCTATTTCAATGCCGCTAATACATGCCGCGAACGAGGCAATATCGCCACCACAAACTAAGTATTGAGTGTCATCACACTGGGATGCTTGGCCTACAATATTTCCAACGGCGCTACATTGAATAGTCTCAAGATGATCGATAAAGGTATCAACACTGGGAGCCCCGTCAAAAATATCTATCTGGCCACGCCATAAAAAACCTTCTTTTTCCAACATCGCTAACGCGGCTTTACCCTGATCATTGGGGCGGCCAATAACGTCTCGCGCTTCTTTGGACAGCAAATTGACATAAATAGGCTGTTTGGGCATTAAATCGGCAATAAACTGATTGCCATTTACAGCACCAAACAAATCGGCTGCAGCAAAGTCCATATCAAAAAAGTGTTGGCCGATGGCATCCCAAAACGGAGAGCGCCCCTGGTCATCAAAATAACCACGTAAATCTGCCATTACCTGATTGGGAAAACGCTGTCTAAATTGGGCCATGAATAAGTAACGGCTGCGAGCCAGTAACTTACCATTCCCCTTCATACGATAAGGTACATCTAAAAACAAAGTCGCCACTTCGGCAAAACCCTCAAAATGGTTAGACAGATTAAGAGTTTCGACGCTAACCTTTTTTCCTAGCGCTTTACTGCTATGGGTAACCTTGTTAATTTTATAGGAGTAAAACTGATCATCTTCACCCAGCTGGGAAATAATTCCTGCAGTCCCTACCAGTAGATTAGTCGCTGTGTCTTCCATGACCAGTAGATAATTTTCACGCCCAGGCTCTGTTACCTGCTTTGCAATACTTGTCGTTGATTTTTCGATCTTTTTGAGCAGTGCATCTCGATCAGGAGGTAATGTTGTCATCCCCGGATACGCAGCCTTGGCCAAGCGCATTAAGTTATCTAAGTCCTCATCTCGAATTGGTCTAACGATAATCATACTGAACTACCTTTATATAACATTTAACATTAAGTTAATTTACAGAACATTAATTACAATACTTCAGCCATTACCGTGCGTACCGACTGATCAAATCGATCAACAATGTTATCAATATCTTTGTGCGTGCAGGTCAATGGCGGTGAAAATGCCATTGAATCTAATGAGGGCAGTGGTCGTGAAATTAAGCCATTTTCATAACACTGTTGAGCGACTTTGGCTGAAATCTTTGTGTCTTTATCGAAAAATGTTTTGTTGCTTTTGTCTTTAACTAGCTGCACTGCGGCAATCATTCCTGTACCGCGTACCTCGGCTACAAAGCTGTCATTTTCAAAACGCTGCTTTAATTGTTCATGAAAGTACGCACCCACTGTAGCTGCGTTATCAACCAAATTTTCTTTTTCAATAATGTCTAAATTGGCCATGGCAACCGCCGCTCCTATAGGGTGCCCTGCATAGGTGTAACCATGGGCAAAATTGCCATACTTAACAGAGCCTTCTTTTAATAATTGCCAAATTTCATCGGAGACGAAAGACGCTGAAAAAGGAAAATAGCCACTGGTTAATGCCTTTGCCGTGGTCATCATGTCAGGCTTTAGATCATATAATTCACTACCAAACCATTTACCTAATCGGCCATAACCGCAGACGACTTCGTCGACAATAAATAAAATGTCATAACGCTTTAGAACCTTCTGAATGGCTTCAAAATACCCTTGAGGCGGGGGCACAACACCTCCGGCGCCCAATACTGGCTCGGCAATAAATGCTGCCACAGTGTCTTTACCTTCACTCAAAATCATCTCTTCTAACTGCTGTGCCCGTCGTGATGAAAATTCCAACTCCGTTTCTCCCTCTAAGCCATGGCGAAAGAAATCAGGCGATTCAGTGTGCAAAATATTGTTCATTGGTAGATCAAATGCAGTATGAAATGATGGCAACCCAGTCAGGCTAGCGGTTGCTAATGACGTGCCGTGGTAGCCCTGCCACCGAGAAATAACTTTTTTCTTTTCCGGCTTATTGCGAATATTGTTGATATACCAGACAATTTTTATCAGGCTATCATTACCATCAGATCCACCGGTGCCAAAAAATACTTTGGATAAACCATTGGGGACTTTCTCTAATAGTCTCTCAGCTAACTCTATTTGCGGAGTGTTCGACATACCCGAAAACGTATGATAATAACTAAGCTGCAAAGCAGCCTTTTGCATGGCCTCCGCTAGCTCTTCGCGCCCATAGCCCACATTGACACACCACAAACCTGCCACGGCATCAATCAACTGTTTACCCGAATGATCACGTAAATAAATCCCTTCACCGGATTCAATAATTTTTGACCCGGTACGGGCAAAATCATCAGCGTTCGTTGCGGGATGCAAAATACTGTTGGCATCAATAGCTGTTAGGTTTTTCATTAGATATCACCTGTCATTTTCTGTTAGAGCCACTTATATTTGGTTGCGTCATTAAATATAGGAGCCGTTGCTCAATGAAAGAGATAATAGAGCTATAGAATGTCAAACGATATAGCATTATTTTATATAAAATGTACTAAAATTTGTCATATTGATAGACACAAATGTCATTTTTACGAATCTGCAGTCATAATACCGTCTTCGCCTCACAAACAGCGGTAAAACCATGAAAGATAACAACCGAACAGTGAGCTATGACTCATTGGACCGCAACCTCATATCCATGCTTCGCACCGACGCAAGAGCGTCAATATCAGCATTAGCGCACGCGTTAAAAGTATCGCGAGGAACTGTGCAAAATCGTCTCGATAGGTTAATTGCAACCGGAGCCATTATTGGTTTCACCATAAGAGCTAGTGCGAGCGTTGACGATGGCGCTATTCGCGCCATTATGTTGATTGAAGTAACAGGCAAGTCCACTTCTCAAATCATCTCCAAGTTGCGTGGCCTACCTGAGTTACAAAAGGTCCACACGACGAATGGAGCATGGGATTTAGTCGCAGAAATTCAAGCATCCAGTTTGGCGGACTTCGACCAGGTATTAAGAGAAGTTCGGTTAATTGATGGTATTGCTAACAGTGAAACCAGCATCTTACTAAGCACGGTATAGCTCACCGACAGCCCCATGGGGGCTTTAAAGCTCGCTCTTATTGCCAAAGAATCAACACTGATCTTTCACAAAGCTTATTTTCAGAGCATATCTATCTTTTGATTCACTATATGCTGAAGTAATGGACTTTGTTCAGCTCGTTGAAATGCTTTATCTATGACGGCCGCTTGTTGTTGAACAACGGGCCGATAATTAGGATGAGTGAAGATATACAACTCGCCGGCATTAAGCGCTTCGACAACGCGTTTACCGATAATAGAGACCTCAATGCCATTTTCCACCATATCCTTGGCTCTCTTTGAAAAGCTACTTTCAGACGTTACATCCCAGTCATCTGTCTGGTACTGCTCTGGACGATTTCTCTCTGAGTCATAAATGCGAGTTTGAACAAAGGCAGGACACAATACAGAAACCTTGATACCTTTTCTCTCCAGTTCGCCCGCCCAACTTTCGGATAGTGCCACAACAGCCGCTTTTGTCGCTGTATAAGCGCCGCTATAAGGCACCCCAGTCATTCCTGCCATGGATGCGACATTGATGACCCATCCGCCTTCACCGTGTTGCTTAATCAGTGGAACAATCGCCTTAGCACCGTAAACTACCCCCATTAGATTTACGTCCAGCACCCATTGCCACCCTTTTTTATTTTGGCTCTCAATGGACCCTGAGTCTCCACCTACCCCTGCATTGTTAACCACCATATGAACTTTTCCGAAGCGCTCTACAGTCTGCTGTCCGACTGCCTGCCACTGTGTCTCGTCCGCGACATCCAGTACAACTGTTAATACGGAAACTCCAGCGGCTTGCAACTCTGAAGCCGCTTTTTGAAGATTTTCTTGGTCGATATCTGCGAGCACAATATTCATGTTTTGTTCACCTAACGCCTTGGCGATAGATAACCCAATACCTTGAGCTCCTCCGCTAATGACCGCGGTTTTTCCTGAGAATTGAGACATCGTAATTAGTCCTTTGTTTGATTATTAATTCTTCACTAACACATTGATAGAATATGACTCGACGTCATAGTTCTTGTTTTCATAGTGACGTCTTTATGGAGAATTCCAGAGAGTATTGCAAGACTTTTAACCTTTCTTGGCAAGCAAACTATGATAGAAACAATCACTTTAATGTAAAACTCAGGCCACTCGAAATTTTTTATAATTAAAGTTTGAATATAGTTAAGTGTGGCAGTTAATTTCTATTCAACAGTAGCAGCTTCTGCAACCTTAAAAAAAGTGAGCAGCGCTGAAAAAATAGTTTGTAACGATTAGTTTACGGTTTTTACAATCATCCACCCCCGATTAATTCAGGTGCGATAAATATTGCCTCGCCTATATACAGCAATTATTAGCTTAAAACGACCCAACTAGATTTTTGCGCATGTAACCTTTACTTCCCTTTAATGACGTGATAAGTTTACGTTACATATTGTAGATCGTTTATAAATTAACAAGGAGTAGTTATGGAAAATATATTAGGGATGGCAGCAATTTTGATGCCGGTAGGGATTTTATTTGTTATTTTCTTTTTTGCTAACAAAATGGAAAAACATAAATACAATGCCATTATTGAGGTTTCTAAAAACATTGATGATCCATCTAAAATTGAAGAAATCCTTGATACTTTAAATGACAAAAAGAAACCGATTGATTACAGGCGAAGCGGAGTAATAACCTTATTTGTTGGTGTTGGTTTATTTCTTTTTGGTGTTACTTTTATAGGGGCCGATGATCAAGCGGGACAGTTCCTGAAGGGTGCTGGTCTTTTAGTTGCAGCTATTGGTATTGGTTCAACAATAGCCGGATACCTTTATCCCAATGATAGCGCTGAAATCAACAAAGCCGTTGAAAAATTTGAAGAGTAAAGTAAGTGGGTAATCACCATAAAAAACTTTTGAATAATCTTGAACAACTGAGAAAAGCTGCAGGTTTAACTCAACAAGAGCTGTCAGAGAGTGCGGAGGTTTCAAGGAAAAGTATCAACGCAATCGAAAACGGAATTTATGTTCCCTCTACCGTTCTTTCGTTGAAAATCGCTAAAACCTTGAACTGCTCTGTTGAAGATTTATTTAAATTGCCCTGATTTTATTATCAAAAAAACCTATAAAAATTGTGATGCGTAAACACTGTTCGGTCGGTTGACTCGGTAACCTTATAGTCGCTTTTATTGGTATAAATCTGTCTCTTATACACATCTCCGAGCCCACGAGACGCTACGCTATC